>VFQN01000092.1_pt1 | contig 206842 bp, 195 predicted proteins | sample 3512371 | NCBI WGS metagenome assembly VFQN01 (sample SAMN10412370, study PRJNA504923) | tailings metagenome | isolation source: Replicate 2 from Balatoc abandoned mine | place: Philippines: Itogon, Benguet | collected 2017-08-28
CTCGACCGGGTCCCAGAACCACCAGCCGCCCCAGCCCAGTTCGTAGTAGGCCCAGTAGCTGCCGAGCGCGATGCCCAGCGTCAGGAACATCCAGGCCACGGTCGTCCACGGCCGCGACCAGCGCGCCCAGGCGGCATCGAGACGGCCGCCGATCAGCGCCGCAATCGCGAAGGCGAAAGCGACCGAGAAACCGACGTAACCCATGTAGAGCATGGGCGGGTGGAAGATCATGCCCGGGTCCTGCAGCAGCGGGTTCAGGTCGCGCCCGTCAGCTGCAGCCGGCAGCAGGCGGTCGAAGGGGTTGGAACTGGCCAGCATGAAGGCGAGGAAACCGACGCCGACCCAGCCAAGCACGGCCAGCACGCGCGCCACCATGTCCGGCGGCAGACGACGCGAGAACACGCTGACCGCCAGCGCCCACAGCGCCAGCATGAAGGTCCACAGCAGCAGCGAACCTTCGTGACTGCCCCAGGCGGCGGCGACGCGGTATTCGAGCGGCAGCGTCGAATTCGAATTGGTGGCGACGTTCAGCACCGAAAAGTCGTTCAGCACGAAGGACTGGATCTGACAGTACAGGGCGAAAGCGACGAACACGAACACGCCCTGCGTCAGCGGTCGCGCGACCGCCATCAGCCGCGCGTCGCCGCGCTGCGCACCGACCAGCGGAATGATGCCGACCAGCACCGACAGCGCCAGCGCGATCGACAGCGAAAAATTGCCCAGTTCGGGAAACATGATGGCTCCTGCCCGTGAAACGTGGTGCTCCGGCCCGAGGCGCCGAAGCGGAGTGGATGCGGCTTACTGAACGACCGTGCTCTGCGCCTTCTTTGCCTGTTCCAGCGCGTGCGCGGCCTCGGGCGGCATGTAGTTCTCGTCGTGCTTGGCCAGCACCTCGCTGGCGGCGAACACGCCGTCCTCGCCGAGCTTGCCCTGCGCGACCACGCCCTTGCCTTCCTTGAACAGGTCCGGCAGCGCGCCCTTGTAGGTGACGGTGATGGTGTTGGCGGTATCGGTGACGACGAAACGTACCGACGTGCCGTCGGCACCGCGCTCCAGACTGCCATCCTGCACCATGCCGCCGATGCGGAAGGTGCGGCCCTGCGGCGCTTCCTTCGCGGCGACCTGGGTCGGGCTGAAGAAGAACACCATGTTGTCGCTGAACGTGTTCAGCACCAGCGTGACCGCGCCGACCAGCAGCGCGACGCCGGCGGCGACCAGCGCGAAACGTTTGTGGCGGGGTTTCATGCGCGGCCCCGCTTGTCGGCGTCGATGCGCTCCAGCGCAACATCGCGCCGGGCCTGTGCGCGGGCCTTCTTCATGCGGCGCGACAGCGCGAACAGCTCGGCTGCAATGACCGCGGCGGTCACGCCGTAGGAACCCCAGACGAAGAAGCCGTAGCCGCCCATCGCCCAGAAATGGCTGGCGCTTTCCCAGTTCATGTCTTGCTGTCTCCGTTGCTGGCGAGCTGGCGCACCCAGTCGGTGTTCCGCTCGCGTTCGATCATGATGGCGCGCACGCGCACCAATGCAGCGCCTATCGTGTAGGCCCAGGCGGCCAGCGCCATCACCAGCATGCCGGTCAGCATGGTGGTGGCCATGGTCGGTGCCGCCGTCAGGCTTACAGACGCGCCCTGATGCAGCGTGTTCCACCACTTCACCGAAAAATAGATGATGGGCACGTTCACCGCGCCGACGATGGCGATCAGCGCACCGGCGCGATCGGCCCGGCGCGGGTCGTCGATGGCTGCCTGCAGGGCCATGTAGCCGCAGTAGAGGAAGAACAGGATCAGTTCGGACGTGAGCCGCGCGTCCCACACCCAGTAGGTGCCCCAGGTCGGCTTGCCCCACAGCGCGCCGGTCCACAGCGCGACGAAGGCCCACATCGCGCCGGTTGGCGCGAGTGCGGTCGACATCATGAAGGACAGACGCGTGTTGAACACCAGTCCGACCGCGCACCAGAAGGCCATCGCCAGATAGACCACCATGGACATCCAGGCCGCCGGCACGTGGATGAAGATGATGCGGTAGCTGTCGCCCTGCGTCGCGTCGGTCGGCGCGACGAAGAAGCCGATGTAGAGGCCGGCCAGCGTCAGCACGATGGCGGCGATCCAGCTCGGCCACAGCAGCTTGCCGGCGAGCGGGAAGAAGGTCTGCGGGCTGGCGTAGTGGAAGAAGCTGAAGCCGGACGACGGCGCGCGCGCGGCGGAAGACTGTGATTGGGACATCAACGAAGCGGCTAGCCCAGGTTCTGATTACTCGGTGTGCGCAGATACAACGCGCGTGTCTCGGCGGGGGCCGACGGCAAAACCGCAAGTTTAACCGAGTGCGGTTTGGCCCCCTATCAATCTTGGGCGATGCGCAACGCCGCCGCGCTCGCCAGCGGTGCCACCGCCAGTGCCACCAGCAGGCAGGCACCGAGCAAGGCCAGGTGCGGCGCGATGCCCAGGCCGGCGCGCCAGGCGTCGATCGCCCCCGCACCGAAGATGAGCACCGGCACGTACAGCGGCAGCACCAGCAGCGCGATCAGCGCGCCACCGCCGCGCAGGCCCAGCGTCAGCGACGCGCCGACTGCGCCGAGCAAAGACAGCGTCGGCGTGCCGATCAGCAGCGTCGCGCAGACGATGAGCGTCTCGTCTGGCGACAGGCTGAACTGCAGCGCGATCAGCGGCGCGATCAGCACCAGCGGCAATCCGGTCAGCAACCAGTAGGCGCACACCTTGGCCAGCACGATCACTGCCAGCGGCTCCACGGACAGCAGCATCTGCTCAAGGGTTCCGTCCGCCTCATCCGCTTCGAACAGCCGGCTGACCGACAGCAGCGTGGCGAGCAGCGCCGCCACCCACATGACGCCGGCCGCGATCTGCGCCAGCTGGTCCGGTTCCGGCCCGACGCCGAGCGGAAACAGGCTGGTCACCAGCAGGAAGAAGCCGAGCGCGGTCAGTACGTCGGAACGGCGGCGCCAGGCCAGCAGCAGGTCGCGACGCAGCACGGCGGCGAACACGCTCAGCATGAGTAGTCGTCCAGATTGAGCAGCGCGCGGCGCGGCACGTCGATATCCACCGGCTGGTGCGTGGTGTAGATGACGGCGCCGCCGCGACGGATGTGCGCGGCCATCGCCTCGGCCAGCTGCGCCACCGCGCGCACGTCAAGTGCAGTGAACGGCTCGTCCAGTATCCACAGCCGGGCGCGTGTACCGCACAGCAGGCGGGCAAGTGCAACGCGACGGCGCTGCCCCTGCGACAGGCTGCGCGCCGGCACGTCGAGGCGTGCGCCGAGGCCGATGTCGACCAGTGCGTGCAGCGCCGTCTCCTCTTCCATGGCCTCACCGGCGATGGCCGCGCTGGCCCGCAGGTTCTCCAGCGGCGTGAAATCGTCCTTCACCGCGTTGCGGTGACCGAGATAGAGCAGGCCGGCGCGCCAGTCGTCCTTCACCTTGCGCGCCGGCTGGCCGCACCAGCGCAGCTCGCCTGATTCGGCTTCCGACAGCCCGCACAGGATGCGCAGCAGACTGGTCTTGCCGCTGCCGTTGGCGCCGGCCACGTGCAGCAGCTCACCCTCGCCGACCGCAAGATCCAGCCCGGCGAACAGGCGAGCCGAGCCGCGCGTGCAGGCCAGTGCGTGCGTAGAAATCAGCGGAACAGCGGGATCGGCCATGCGGGCGGCTGGGTGCGGGGCGGTGAAAGGCGGCGAATTATCGCCGAATCCGCCAAGCGGCGGGCGGCGCAAAGAAAAACGGCTCGCGATTGCTCGCGAGCCGCCAAAAGAACCGGTGCTGTCCGCTAGGTCGACCGGCCTCCCCATTGCAAGCCTCGCCACAGCAACGACCCGAGGAGCCTTCAAAATCGTCACTGCGAGACTGGCACGGATTTCCTAGCAGGCGCTGTGCCACCTCTAGCGAAAAACGCAAAGCATTGATTTACTTATGCTTTACACCCCACCCCTCGTATGGACCGCCGGCGCTCGTTGCAACTTGCAGCGCGCGCCCTTGCGCCCGTATGAACGCCCGCCGAAAGTCCGCATGAAACAGGCGCTTGCGCGCATGTGGTCGCTGTTGAAATTCGCAACGCGACGTTGCAGCATGCAATTCATGAAACTGCTGCCCCGTTCCCTGCACGGCAAGATCCTGCTCGGCTACATCGTGCTTGGCGCGCTGTTCGTGCTGCTGGTGTTCGCAGCGCTGGAACAGGTGCGCCTGCTGCTGTCGCGCGTCGACGACGAACACCACGTCACGCGCATGCACGACGTGGTACGCGAAGCGCGGCGGCTGGAAAAGAACTACCTGCTGTTCCGCAAGCCGTCCGAACTCAAGTCGGCGGTCGGCAAGGCGGAAGAGGCGCTCACCCTGATCGCGCGCGACCGCGCGCTGATGCAGCGCGCTGCGCCGGGCTTCGCGCTGGAGGACCTGGAACAGTCGCTGCACGACTGGCGCGACCTGCTCGACGACCGGCTGCAGCGCCGCATCCGCCCGACCGACCCGATCTCACCGCTTGAAGAGCGCATGACCGAGGTCGGCAAGCAGGCGTTCGAAGAAAGCGAGCGCCTGTCCGACCAGGCGCGCGAGGCGATGCGGCGCGCGCTGTCCGGCCAGGAATCGCAGCTGTACACGATCATGATCGCCGCCGTCGCGCTGGTGCTGGTAATCGGCCAGCTGGTGACGCGGCGCGTCGTGGCACCGCTGCGCGAGGTCGAAAGCGATCTGGCGCGCATCGGCACCGGCAATCTCGCACGCCTGACGCCGCGCGACCGCGACGACGAGATCGCCGCGCTGGTCGCCGCCTTCAACCGCGCGCTCGGCGACCTCGAGGAGCGCCAGCTCGCGGTACTGCGCACGGCGCGGCTGGCCTCGCTCGGCACCATGCTGTCCGGCGTCGCGCACGAGCTGAACAATCCGCTTTCCAACATTTCGCTGAACGCGCAGCTGCTGCTGGAAGAGCGCGACGTGTGCGACCCGGCGCAGATCAATGGCTTCGTCGAGCAGATCGACGACCAGGTGCAACGCGCGCAACGCATCGTGCGCACCCTGCTCGACTTCGCGCGCGACAGCCGCTTCGCGCTGGTGCGCCAGCCGCTGCGGCCGCTGGTCGAGGAAACCGTCGCACTGCTGCGCGCCGAGCGGCCCGACGCCGCCGACGCCGTGACGCTGCAGATCGCGCCCGAGCTGCACATCCACGCCGACGGCCAGCGCATTCAGCAGGCGCTGCTCAACCTGATCCGCAACGCGCTCGAAGCCTGCGTCGAGGCAGGCATTGCGCCACACATCACGGTGCGCGGCAGCGCGCGTGACGGCGGCACCGAAATTTCGGTGTGCGACAACGGCCCCGGCATCGAACCACGCAACCTGCCGCGCGTGTTCGACCCCTTCTTCACCACGAAACCGGTCGGCAAGGGCTCGGGGCTCGGGCTTTTCGTGGTGCATGAAATCGCCGCCGAACACGGCGGCAAGGCAGGCATACACAACGAACCGGACGGCGGGACCTGCGTCACGCTCTGGATACCGGCGGAGGAGAAAGCATGAGTACTGCACATGTCCTGCTGGTCGACGACGAAGCGGTTGCGCGCGAGGGGCTGGCCACCGCGCTGCGCCGCGACGGCCTCGACGTCACCACCGCCGACAACGGCGACGCCGCGCTGGCGCTGCTGCGCCAGAACGATTACGAGGTGCTGCTGACGGACGTCAAGATGCCCGGCATGGACGGGCTGGAACTGCTGCGTCGCGCGCGAGAGGCCTGGCCCGCGATGGAGGTGCTGGTGGTGACCGGCTTCGCCACCACCGAATCGGCGGTCGAGGCGATGCGCACCGGCGCCTTCTATTACGTATCCAAGCCCTTCCGCCTCGGCGAAGTGCGCAAGCTGGTGCGCGAGGCGGCCGACAAGGCGCAGCTGCGCGCCGAGAACCAGCGCCTGCGCCAGCTGGTCGAGCACGCCGCCGACGAACGCATCATCACGCGCGACGAAGGCATGCGCGCCATCCTCGACATCGCGCGCGGTGTGGCGCCCACTGACTGCAATGTGCTCATCGTCGGCGAAACCGGCACCGGCAAGGAACTGCTCGCGCGCCACGTGCATGCGCACAGCCGGCGCGCCAGCGGCCCCTTCGTCGCGATCAACTGCGGCGCACTGAACGAGGAACTGCTTGCCAATGAACTGTTCGGTCACGAGAAAGGCGCCTACACCGGCGCCCAGCAGTCACGCGGCGGTCTGGTCGAAGCGGCCCAGGGCGGTACGCTGTTTCTCGACGAGGTGACGGAAATGTCGGCGGCGATGCAGGTGAAGCTGCTGCGTCTGCTGCAGGAGCGCGAGTACCTGCGCGTCGGCGGTACCGAACCCGTGCGCGCCGACGTCCGCTTCCTCGCAGCCACCAACCGCGAACCGCGCGCCGCGGTCGAGGCTGGCCAGTTCCGGCAGGACATCTACTTCCGCCTCAACGTCGTGACGCTGCAGTTGCCGCCGCTGCGCGACCGGCGCGACGACATTCCGCTGCTGGCCCAGCAGTTCGTGCGCCGCGCAGCACAGGCCATGGGCAAGAAAGTCACCGCCATCGCGCCGCCGGCAATGCAGAAGCTGTGCGCCTACGATTACCCGGGCAATGTGCGCGAGCTGGAGAACATCATCGAGCGCGGCGTCGCGCTGGCCGGCGGCACGATGCTGGCCGAGGAGGACCTGCCGCCCGGCCTCGGCACCCCTGCCGGCCACGCCGCCGGTCGCGGCGGCAACGAGGTGCGCACGCTGGAAGCGGTCGAGCGCAACCACATACTCGACGTATTGGCCGGCGTCGGCGGCAACCGCGCGCTGGCCGCCCGCCTGCTCGGCATCGACCGCGTGTCGCTGTGGCGCAAGCTGCGCCGCTACGAAGAACAGGGCCTGATCGAAGCGGACGAGGCCGACGGCGCACTGCGCGTGCGCGACGTACCGGCCTGAGCGCACCACAACGGGGCACACGCTCGGCAACAGCCGGCCGCGCTCCGCGCAAACCCGCGCCGCGCGGTGCTGTCCGCGCGGCCAACCGCGTGGCACGCTTGATGCAAGGCTGCGGCACCCCTGTGCCGACGCAACGACGTGTTCGCCAATCTCCACCACCTGTCGCACCACGCCGCCTGGCGCCACCAGCTCGAAATGCTGCTCGAGTCCGCTGGCGAAGGCATCTATGGCGTGGACCAGAACGGCCGCTGCATCTTCATCAACCGCGCCGGCGCCGAACTGATCGGCTTCGAGCCGGACGAAGTGCTCGGCCGCAACATGCACTACCTGATCCACCACGCGCATTCCGACGGTCGCAACTACGACGTCCATGAGTGCCCGATCTTCCGCGCCTTCCAGGAAGGCCAGGGCGTGCGCATCGAATCCGAGGTGCTGTGGCGACGCGACGGCAGCGCCTTCCCGGCCGAATACACCAGCTACCCGATACGCGACGCCGGCCAGATCGTCGGTGCCGTCGTCACCTTCGCCGACATCACCGAACGCAAGCGCGCCGAGGCGGTGCTGCGTGCCAACCAGGTTGAACTGGAGCGCCGCGTGTCCGAGCGCACCGCCGCACTGCAGGACGCCAACGCGCGACTGCAGCAGTCGCACAGCGCATTGCAACGGCTGTCCGCGCACCTGCAGCAGGTGCGCGAAGACGAGCGCACGCACATCGCGCGCGAGGTACACGACGAACTGGGCGCCTCGCTGACCGCGCTGCAGTTCGACCTGAACTGGCTGCGCCCGCGCCTCGCGCACGACGATGCGCTGGAGCGCAAGCTCGACGACATGATGTCGGTCACCCAGCAGGCGCTGGGCGCGGTGCGGCGGATACTGACCGACCTGCGCCCCGGCGTTCTCGACCACCTCGGCCTGTGGGCCGCGATCGAATGGCAGTTGCAGGAAATGCAGTCGCGCCGCGGCCTGCGCTGCACGTTGACGCTGAACGACGCTGAGCCCGAACGACGCCTCGGCCGCAGCGCCGAAATCGCCGTCTATCGCATCGTGCAGGAAGTGCTCACCAACGTCGCCCGGCACGCCGAGGCGAGCGAGGTGAATGTCGAGGTGACCGGCCAGGCCAGCGCGATCGAACTGTGCATCCGCGACAACGGCCGCGGCATGCAGGTGCCGGCGCAACCGACCTCCTTCGGCCTGCTAGGCATGTACGAACGCGCGCGCGCACTCGGCGGCGAACTGCGCATCGACAGCACGCCGGGCACCGGCACCACCGTGCACCTGCGCGTACCGGAGTCGACGCGATGAAGCCGGTGCGCGTGATCATCGTCGACGATCACCTGATGCTGCGCCGGGGCATCGCGCAGATCCTCGGCGAGAACCCGGCCATCTCGGTGGTCGGCGAAGCGGCAGGCGGGCCCGATCTGATGCGCCTGCTGCGCGGCGACGGCGCCGACGTCGTGCTGCTCGACATCGCACTGAACGACCGCGACGGCTTCGACGTGCTGAAGCAGTTGCGCGCCGAGTTTCCGAAGGTCGCCGTGCTGATGCTGTCGACCTACCCGGAATCGCAGTTCGGCGTGCGCGCACTGAAGAGTGGCGCCGCCGGCTACCTGAACAAGGGCTGCTCGCCGGACCAGCTGTTCGACGCCATCGCCCGCGTCGCCGCCGGCCATCTGTTCGTCACCCCGGAACTGGCCGAACGCCTCGCCTTCGGCGTGCGCGCCGACACGCCCGCCAGCCCGCTCGACAGCCTGTCGAACCGCGAGATGCAGGTGCTGAAGCTGCTCGCCAGTGGTCAGACGGTCGGTGATATCGCACGGGAACTGTCGCTGTCGGCGAATACCATCAGCACATACCGCGCGCGACTGTTCGAAAAACTCGACATCAAGAACCCGGTCGAACTGGTGAGCTTCGCCGCGCGGCATCAGCTGGTGGCGCTGTAGGAGCGGTCTTCTGACCGCGACCACAGCGAAGGTCAAGGAGTCGGCGCGCGATCACAGGCTCCGTCGCGGTCAGACGACCGCTCCGAGACGGGGCTCTGCGCGCCGCATCGAACGAAGGAGAACGCCATGTCTCTGCCCGCAAACCCGAAAGCCCTGCTGATCGATCTGGCCGGCGTGCTGCACGTTGGCGACCAGCTGATTCCAGGTTCCATCGAGGCGCTTGCGCGACTGCGCACCGCCGGCTTCAAGCTCGTGTTCCTGACCAACACCACGCGCACGCCGCGGCATACGCTGGTGGCGAAGATGCAGGCCCTGGGCCTGGACGTGCGCGACCAGGAACTGCTGACGGCGCCTGGCGCCACGATGAATCTCGTGCGCAGCCGAGGCCTGCATCCGCACTGGATCGTGCATCCGGACCTGCGCGACGAAGTCGGGCCCGATGCCGCCGAACCGGACGCCGTCGTGCTTGGCGACGCCGGCCACTGCTTCGACTACGCCCAGCTCAACACCGCCTTCCGCCTCATCATGCGCGGCCTGCCCTTCATCGCAATGGCGCGCAACCGCCACTTCAAGGAAGAGGACGGCCTATCGCTCGACATGGGCGCCTTCGTCGCCGGGCTGGAATACAGCACCGGCGTTCAGGCCGAAGTCGCCGGCAAGCCCGCCGCCCCGTTCTTCCAGGCCGCGCTCGACACCGCCGGCGTGCGCGCCGACGAGGCCATCATGATCGGCGACGACCTGCGCGACGACATCGGCGGCGCACAGGCGGCCGGCATCGCTGGCGTACTGGTGCGCACCGGCAAGTACTCGGCCGCGGATGAGCACAACCCGGACATCCGCCCCGCTGCGATCGAAGACGACTTCGCGCGTTTCGCTGCCCGTCTGCTGTAAGCGCGGCAGGTATTGATTCCGCCCGCCGTCGAGGTCAGAAGACCCCTCCCACACAACCCCGGGACCGGATCGGGCACGCCCCCTGTGGGAGCGGCCTTGGCCGCGACGCGGCCGCTGAAGACCGCCGGCTACGATTCAGGCAGCAATCGCGAGCAAGCTCGCTCCCACCGACTTCTGTATAGGACTACGCCCAGCCCGCCACCACTGTCGGGGTCAGAAGCCCCTCCCACACAACCCCGGGACTGGCCTTGGCCCCGGATTCGGCACGATCCCTGTGGGAGCGGCCTTGGCCGCGACGCGGCCGTCACATGCCGCCCACCTCGATACAGCTCTTCGTCGGCGTCCGAAGACCCCTCACAGGGATATCTCGCGGAACCGCCGTCAGGTCAGTCCGCCTTCCGCCGGCGACGCAGCGCGCCGATCACGCCGAGACCGGCAGCGAGCATGGCCCAGGTGCCGGGCTCGGGTACCGCGGTGACGGTCAGCGAAATGTTGTCGATGCCGGTGTTGTAGCTGTCCGGACCGAAGCGCAGCACCAGGCCGTTGACGCTCGACACGCCGGGCATGAAGGAGAGACGCGTGGTGCCGGCGTCGAAGGCGCCCGAGCTCCACAGGGTCTGGCCGGTGAGCAGATCGAGCACGAGGGCTGACGAGCCGTCGTTGCGGTTCAGGTAATCGCCGAAATCCATCGAATTCAGCGTGACCGCGTAACCGGCGCCCGGCGTGAAGACGAACTCGGCGCTGTGGGTGTCCGGATTGCTGCCGCCCCAGGCCACGCCTTCAAGGTCGGAGTACGCCGTCGACCAGTAGAACAGGCTGCTATTGACGGTGGTGCCGGTGGCGGTCACGAAGGCGCGATGCGACACGTCGAGCAGCCCGGCGACGTCGCCGTAGCCCTGGCCGATGCCGGCGCCGTTCGTGCAGGCCGCATTGGTGGCATCGCCGCAGATGTTGCCGGAGAAATCGAGCAGCACGTCGGTCGCGGCAGCGGGCGCGGACGCCAGCAGCGCAGTCAGGCCCAGCGTGGCGAGAACGGTCGGAATACGGTGAAAGCCCATCAAACACTCCTGTTGGATCGATACGGCGGCGACCCAAGCAAGATTCGGCCCTCGCATGCCAAAGGTTTGAGCACAAAGCGTTTTCATCAACGACCACCGGCCGGGTGTAAAGCATCACGACAGTCGCCCCGCAAGCGCGCAGATGTCCGACCGGTCGTGTAGTGCCCGCACTACACGACAATCACATCCGTAGTGATACCGGCCCCCTGCCCCGCTCCCTAGCATTCGTCCCATGAACGCACGGGAGATCTACACGGTGGGAACGCAGCGCAAGCGCGGCTTCAGGCTCGGCATCTACGTCTTCAAGGACGCCGAGATCGTCGACTTCACGGCGCCGCACGGGGTGTTTTCGGTGGCGCGGCGTTTCGACCCGGAGCTGGAGGTGTTCCTGATCGCCGACGCGCAGCGGCCGGTGCAGGCGCAGGCCGGCTTCACGGTGCTGCCCAACTACAGCTTTGCCGACCGCCCGGCGATGGATGCCTTTCTCATTCCCGGCGGCGCCGGCACGCGGCAGGAAACCTGGAACGGCCGGCTGCACGAGTTCATCGACGCACTACCCGCGAGCTGCCTGCTCACCAGCGTGTGCACTGGCTCGTGGATATACGGCCGCATGGGCCTGCTCGACGGCATTCCGGCCACCAACCGCAAGGAGCCGGACCGGGTCGAGGCCTCGCACCTGGGCAAGCTGCCGATCGATCGCCTCGCCGAAATCGCCCCTGCCTGCCGCATCTCGCACGCCCGCGTGGTCGATGCCGGCCGCATCGTCACCGCTGGCGGCATCGCCTCCGGCATGTCGATGCCGGCCGCATCGTCACCGCCGGCGGTATCGCCTCCGGCATGGAGCTGGGTTTCCACCTGCTGCGCCGCGCCGGCTACGACGAAGGCTTCATCCGCGACGTGGCGCGCTGCATGGAATACAGCGCCGCCTACAACACCTACGCGCACGACATCGAGTACGCGCCGAACCCGGTCCCCTGCTTCGCCCACTGAAGTTTCCAGAACAAGGAGAGTCCCGCAATGAGCACCTTCCGCAACCCCTTCGACCCCAACGTGAAACTGAATGGCTGCTCCTGCGGCCGCCATCACAGCCAGGCTGAACACGACCAGGCCGAAGCGCTGTCCGAAGAGGCGATGCTGGACCGCGTGGTCGAAGGCGCGGTGATGCGCGCGCTGTTCCCGCACGACGAAACGCGGCGCAACTTCATCCGCGCGGTCGGCGCCTGCACGGCGATGGCGGCGATCTCGACCTTCCTGCCGCTGGGCACCGTGAAGGACGCCTTCGCCTCGCCCGGCCCGCTGGAAAAGACCAAGCTCAAGGTGGGCTTCATCCCCATCACCTGCGCCACGCCCATCATCATGGCGCACCCGCTGGGCTATTACTCGAAGCAGGGCCTCGACGTCGAAGTGGTGAAGACCGCCGGCTGGGCGGTGATCCGCGACAAGTCGCTGGCAAAGGAATACGACGCCGCCCACATGCTGTCACCGATGCCGCTGGCGATCTCGATCGGCGCCGGCTCCAACCCCATTCCGTGGACCATGCCGGCGGTCGAGAACATCAACGGCCAGGCCATCACGCTGTCGGTGAAGCACAAGGACAAGCGCGACCCGAAGGCATGGAAGGGCTTCAAGTTCGCCGTGCCCTTCGACTACTCGATGCACAACTACCTGCTGCGCTACTACCTCGCGGAGCACGGCATCGACCCGGACACCGATGTGCAGATCCGCGCCGTGCCGCCGCCGGAAATGGTGGCCAACCTGCGCGCCGGCAATATCGACGGCTTCCTCGCGCCGGACCCGGTGAACCAGCGCGCGGTGTATGACGGCGTGGGCTTCATCCACACGCTTACCCGCGACATCTGGGAAGGCCACCCCTGCTGCGCCTTCGCCGCGAGCAAGGAGTTCGTCACGACGATGCCGAACACCTACAAGGCGCTGCTGCGCGCCATCATCAGCGCCACCGCGACCGCAAGCAACCCGACCAACCGCAAGCAGATCGCCGAGGCGATCGCGCCGGCCAACTATCTGAACCAGCCGGTCACCGTGGTCGAACAGGTGCTCACCGGCACGTACGCGGACGGCCTCGGCGGCATCCAGAAGGTGCCGGGCCGCATCGGCTTCGAGCCCTTCCCGTGGGAGTCCTTCGCCATCTGGATCCTGACGCAGATGAAGCGCTGGGGTCAGATCAAGGGCGATATCGACTACCAGAAGATCGCCAAGGAGGTGTTCCTCGCCACCGACGCCGCCGCGCTGATGAAGGAAGTCGGCCTGCCGGTGCCGAACACGACGACCAAGAAGTTCTCGGTCATGAAGAAGGAATTCGACCCGGCCAAGCCGGAGGAATACCTCAACAGCTTCAAGATCCGGAAGGTGACGGCATGAGAAAAGCATGGCTGGCGCCGCTGCTGTCGGCGCTGTTCTTCGCGCTCTTCGTCGGCGCCTGGTATCTGGCGACCACCGCGTCGTCGGGTGGCGGTGGCGCCGCCCCGGCGATGGACCCGGAGTACGCCGCGCTGATGGGTGCCCAGGCGCAGACCGGCGGCCAGTCCGCCATGCCCGGCCCGGGCGAGGTGGCGGCCAAAATATGGGAACACCTGAGCGATCCCTTCTACGACCGCGGCACCAATGACAAGGGCCTGGGCATACAGATCGCCTACTCGATCGCCCGCGTGCTCGGCGGCTATCTGCTGGCGGCGCTGGTGGCGATCCCGCTGGGCTTCGTGATCGGCATGTCGCCGCTGATCTACAAGGCGCTCGACCCCTTCATCCAGATCCTGAAACCAATCTCGCCGCTGGCCTGGATGCCGCTCGCGCTCTACACGATCAAGGATTCAGGCGTGTCCGCCATCTTCGTCATCTTCATCTGCTCGCTGTGGCCGATGCTGGTGAACACCGCCTTCGGCGTGGCATCGGTGCGGCGCGAATGGCTGAACGTGGCGCGCACGCTCGAGGTGAGTCCGCTGCGCAAGGCCTTCCTCGTCATCCTGCCGGCTGCGGCGCCGACCATCCTGACCGGCATGCGCATTTCCATCGGCATCGCCTGGCTGGTCATCGTCGCCGCCGAAATGCTGGTAGGCGGCACCGGTATCGGCTACTTCGTCTGGAACGAGTGGAACAACCTCTCGATCACCAACATCATCACCGCCATCCTGCTGATCGGCCTGGTGGGCATGCTGCTCGATCACCTGCTGGCCTGGGTGGCGCGCGCCATCTCCTGGAGGGAATGAACATGAGCGCTGCCCTCGCACCCGTCGTCCCGCTGAAGACGCAGACCCGCGACCCGGTGGAGGCCGCGCCGCCGCCCTCGGCCGGGTCGTCCGCAGATAAAAAAGGCCCCATCACAATGAGCACCCAACCCTTCCTCAAGGTCGAGGGCCTGAAGCGGCAGTTTCCGCAGCCGGGCAACCCCGACCCCGCGCCGGTATTCGAAGACGTGCATTTCGGCATCGAGCGCGGCCAGTTCGTGTGCGTACTCGGCCACTCCGGCTGCGGCAAGACCACCATCCTGAACATCCTGGCCGGGCTCGACGAAGCCAGCGCCGGCCACGTCATCATGGACGGCCGCGAAGTGCGCGGCCCCTCGCTCGACCGCGGCGTCGTGTTCCAGGGCCACGCGCTGATGCCCTGGCTCAGCGCGCTGAAGAACGTCGAGTTCGCTGTGCGCAGCCGTCACCCCGACTGGTCGGCCAAGCAGGTGCGCGAGCACGCGGTGAAATACCTCGAACTGGTGCACCTCGGCCACGCGCTGGACAAGAAGCCGGCCGAGCTGTCCGGTGGCATGAAACAGCGCGTCGGCATCGCCCGCGCCTTCTCGATCGAACCGAAGATGCTGCTGCTGGACGAGCCCTTCGGCGCGCTCGACGCGCTCACCCGCGGCAGCATCCAGGACGAACTGATCGGCATCGTCGAAGCCACGCAGCAGACCGTGTTCATGATCACCCACGACGTCGACGAAGCCATCCTGCTGGCCGACCGCATCGTGCTGATGACCAACGGCCCGCGCGCCAAGATCGCCGAAATCGTCGTCAATCCGCTGGCCCGGCCGCGCGTGCGCGAAACCCTGCACCAGCAGCCCGCCTTCTACACGCTGCGCAATCACCTGGTCGATTTCCTCGTGAAGCGCTCGCGCGAATTCCAGCCCGGCCCCGGCTGGGATGCGAAGAACCCGCCTCTCGTCCACCCCGGCCAATCCAGCCAACCCGCCTGAACACCACCTCAAAGGAGACTCACATGAAACGCGAAGACGTCACCGATCTCATCGTCGAACGCAAGGTTGCCAAGGGCCTCAAGTGGGCCGACCTCGCCAAGGCCATCGGCCTCAGCAAGGAATGGGTCACCGCCGGCCTGCTCGGCCAGATGACCTTCACCGCCGAACAGGCCAAGACCATAGGCGAAATGCTCGACCTGCCGGCCGAAGCCGTCACCCAGCTGCAGGTCGTGCCCTACAAGGGCTCGCTGCCCACCTCGGTACCGACCGACCCGCTGATCTACCGCTTCTACGAACTGATCAATGTGTACGGCACCACCTTCAAGGAACTCATCCACGAAGAATTCGGCGACGGCATCATGAGCGCGATCGACTTCAAGATGGATCTGGCGCGGGAAGCGAACCCGGCGGGGGATCGCGTCAGCATCACGATGAGCGGGAAGTTCCTGCCGTACAAGACGTACTGAACGAACTGATGCGAAGTGCTTGACCGGCGCGGCACGCGCTGGTCATATTGTGGCCGCATGATCCCGGGAGGGCATGCGGCCTTTCGCGTTTTCCTCTATGTGCAATGGACTACGCATGTCATGAGCAGAACCTTTTTTCTATACGCTTTTTCATATATTTCACTGGCTCAAGTCTAGAAATCAAACCGAAGAAAATGAGAAAAACAGCCCTTGCAATTACCGTACTTCTCGCGGGTTGCGCCGCGCCCGGAATACGTTATCAGCCATCGGAAGGAAAAGCCCTCTCAGCTGCAAAATTCAAACTGATTACAAAAGGCTTTCCATTTGTTCTAATCACCCGAGTGGAGATAGAAGACTGTAAAAATCCAATATTCTCCGGCATGGGAAGAATGGACAGCGACACTAAAGAATCCTCCACAAAAATAGAATCAGGAGATAGGTTCAACATCCTATTCTCCGCATATCAGATCCCACCACCGGGTGTACCAGCTACCGACTACAGATGCTTCCACGGGATATCATTCATTCCCAGTCCAAACCGGAGCTACGAGATCGAAACATCAATTAGCCCGACGGCGTGCCACACCACCGTATATGACATCACCAGCCCCCCACACCACGGGCAGCAAAGGATATTGGAGATTTCACCCCCAAACCACGGGCAGCAAAGGATATTGGAGATTTCCCAGTCACCAATACACAGGAAAGGCTTAGAGAATGAGGATTTCTGTGAACAAAACAACAATCGGGAGCTCACCTCGACTTTCAATTGAGCGAACAATAGGGGTCAGACATCGTTTTCCCCGCCGTATGATGAAGGCGCTCGGACAGCGTTACGTCCGGTACGTCAATCGCACCTATCGCGGCACCGGCACTTTATGAGAAGGACGCTTTCGCTCCTGCCCTGTGCAGACCTCAAACTACCTTCTGGCCTGTCAGCGCTACATCGAGCTGAATCCGGTGCGGGCACGCATGGTTGACCAACCCGTCGATTACCGACGGTCCAGCTACGCATGTCACGCTCATGGCATGACGGACACTCTGCTGACGCTTCACCCGCTCTACCTCGCACTTGGCGACACGACGGAATCGCGGCAGCCGCGTATCACGCATTGTTCAGAGAACCACGCGGACAGGGGGTGACCGACACGATCCGTAATGTTAACAATAGGGGACGCAGCAACATTTCCCCTGATTTCTCCACCCTCTTCCACCTCGGCCCGGTTCAGCTCATCGCCGAACTCAGCCCGAGATGTGTGCAAATGGGTCGAAGTCGCGGTCGCTGTAGAGCAGCGCACGATGATTGCGCGCCGCCTGTATTTGCAATGTCCTGACCGCCAATGTCGACAGCGTCCAGCCCGGTCAGCAGCGTCCGCGCCTGATCGACATCCCGCTGGCTGCCGAAGCCCTTCAGCACTTCGGTCAGGATGAGGTCGCCGATGAGCAGCGGTTCGCTGCCCGGCAGTGCGTCCAGCCTTTCGGCCCGCGGGGTGGCGGTGCCCCGGAAACAGTCGATCCAGACGCTGGCATCGGCCAGGATCAAGCGTCGGCCTTCATCGCGTCGAGATCACCTTCCCACTGAAGCTTGCCCCTGACGCGACGGATTTCTCCTGCCGGGGAGGAATGCCGCTCACGCCGCATCGCGAACCCATGAGCGTTTCCGCCACGCGCTATTCCGGCCCGGCGATGATGCCGCGTAACCACGGCTCCAGATGGGCGATGTCAAAGGTGCCGGCGTCGAACATGTCCATCATCCGGGCAAACACGGCGTCCGGTGACTGATTCAGACGGCAGCCATTGATGCGCAGGAAGACGTCGGTCGCGGCGAATGCGACACGCTTGTTGCCGTCGATGAAAGGGTGGTTGATGGCGAGGCTTTCGAACAGCGCCGCAGCTTCGGCCACGACGTCTTCGTAGTAGCCGGACTGCGGGCGGAACAGCGCGGATTCGAGTGCTCCGGCGTCACGCAGGCCCGGGCTGCCGCCATATCGCTGTATCAGCACGGCATGCAGCGCGAGCACGTCGGCAAGGGTCAGGTAATCCCGTGCCCTCACTTGGCGCTCACTTGGCACTCACTTGGCAAGCTCGCGGTACAGGCTGTCGAATTCGCCGAGGCTGTCAGCGAACGCTTCCATGACATGTCTGCGCGGCCGGCCCTGTGCCTTGCGCTCGATATAGTCGCGCAGGGCTTCGTCCAGCACCACGTGGAACTGCCGGCCTTCGGATTCGGCAATCTGCCTCAGCGCGGCGAGCACTTCCGGCGAGGCCTGAGATGAGAACTTTTCGCGAGTCTGGGCGGACATGTCACCTCCGTCAGGATTCATCTTGATGCGTCATGATAGATCACGATGCTGCGGCCAGGCACGCGTAACAACAGTTACAACGGGGGACGGAGCAACATTTCCCGATCTCCACGCGGGCGTTGCCCGAACGCTCTCCCGCGCGCAGGCACCAAGAGCGTCACGCAGGCATCCTGGGCTGTCGGGTAACAAGAGAGCAGCCCGGAAGTTTTCCTTCGCATGCCAAACTCCAGCCACCTCCCCCACCGGCAAACCTCGACGCCATGATCACAAGTCAGTTCGTCTCGCGGATTTCCCTTCAGCGCGACAAGGTCGATTCCTTTGATCGCTATCCGTTTGCGCTGCCGGCGATCCGTGCGCTCGAACAGATCGATCTTCATCCGAAGATGACTATCCTGGTGGGCGAGAACGGCTCGGGGAAGTCGACGCTGCTTGAGGCGATCGCGGTCGCGCTCGGGTTCAATGCCGAGGGCGGCAGCCGCAACTTCAACTTCGGCACGCGCGCGTCGCACTCGGAACTTCACGCCTTCCTGCGTATCGCCCGAGGCGTCCGCCGCCCCAAGGACGGTTTCTTCCTTCGTGCGGAGAGCTTCTTCAATGTGGCGACGGAGATCGAGAATTTCGACGCCGAGCCAATGGCTGGCGCGCGCGTCATCGATGGATTCGGCGGGCGCTCGTTGCACGAACAGTCGCATGGCGAATCCTTTCTCACCCTGATGACTCAACGCTTCCGCGGCGAGGGTCTGTACATCCTCGACGAACCCGAGGCGGCGCTCTCTCCCCAGCGCCAGTTGGCGGTGCTCTCCCGGATTCATGACCTAATAGCCGAAGGCGCGCAGTTCATCATGGCCACGCATTCGCCTATCCTTATGGCCTACCCCGATGCGCGCATCCTCCAGCTCACTGCAGACGGCATCGAGGAGGTCGCATACGAGGACACGGAGCATTACCTCGTCACGCGCAATTTCCTCGCCAATCCTGAACGCATGCTCAGGGTACTTCTGAGCCGCGATGACCAGAACGATTGACTCCTCCGCGAGCACTGCGTTGTCGAGTCTCACGTGGCGACGTTGTGAGGAGCGTTCCCACTACCCCGCCCCGCGCTGCGCCCGCCGCCATGTCGCCGGCGGCTGGCCCGTCAGTCGCTTGAACGCCCGCGAGAACGCCGCCTCGGATTCGTAGCCGATCTCCTGCGCGATGGTGGCGACCGATGCCTGCCCTTCGCGCATCAGATTGGCGCCCAGCTGCATGCGCCAGTGGGTCAGGTACTGCATCGGCGGCATGCCGACGCAGTCGACGAAACGCTCGTGCAGGGCGGAGCGGGAGAGGCCGACCTGTCGGCCCAGTTCATCCACCGTCCAGTCCTCCGCCGGGCGCGCGTGCATCAGCGCGATTGCCTTGCCGATGTAGCGATCGCGCAGCGCGGCGAGCCAGCCGCTGCCGCCCTCTTCCGGCAGGGCTTCGAGACAGCGGCGCGCCGCATCGACGAACACCATTTCGCTGACGCGCTCGAGCACCGCCGCGCTGCCCGCCCGCCGGTGGCGTGACTCGGCCACTGCCTGTTCGAGCATGGGCGCCACCCAGGCGCCGACCCCGCTCGACGGCAGGTGCAGCATCGGCGGCAGGGCCTGGATCAAGGGGTTGAAGGGCTTCAGATCGCAACTGATGAAGCCGCAGACCATCGTGATGCTGGCGCGACTGGAGGGCACTTCGGCATCGAGCTCACACACGCCGTCGTGGAGGGCGATCAGGACCGGTTGGGGGTGGTCGCGCGTCGTTGCGCGCCAGGACTGATCGCCACCGGCCGCGCGCATGCCGGGCGCGCTGGACAGCACGTGGGCATCGCCGCGCGGGAACATGACGATGTCGCCCGCCTGCAGCCTGGCCGGCGCCTGACCCTCCATGCCGACCCAGCCGTTTCCCCGCAGGATCATGTGATAGGCGATCACGTGCTCGGCGCCGGGGCTGAGTGCGTCAGCCAGTTCCGGCGACGGCGGCGTGTCGGCCACCCAGTTATCGTCGCAGCTCACGTAATAGAAGATCGCGCCGCGCAGACGCACACTGGTCAGCACATCGGACAACGGATCGCCTTGCATGACCCCTCCCGGCGGCGTCCCGATCAATCGGCGCGGACACACGATCAAGTGATCGCGCAATCGCGGAGCCGCGAGCAAGTTTCAACGACATGCGGTGAATCACCCACCAGCCCCTGCAGGAAGAATGGTCCCGTCGTCGCACACCGCCAAACGGACACGCCCATCGGGCCGTGGCAGGTGCGGCGCACCCCACACCATCCTGAGGAGATCACCATGTCAGCCGTACTCGAAACCCAAGTCACCGCGCCAGATTTCAACGCCATCAAGCAACGGCAGCATGCCACCTGGGCAAGCGGAGACTATGCCGTCATTGGCACCACGCTGCAAATCGTTGGCGAAACACTCGCCGAGGCCGCGGACCTGCGCGCCGGCGAAAAGGTGCTCGACGTCGCCGCCGGTAACGGCAACGCGACCCTCGCCGCCGCGCGCCGCTTCGCCGACGTCACCTCCACCGACTATGTCGAGGCACTGCTCGACAAGGCCCGCCTCCGCGCCGCCGCGGACGGTCTGGCCGTGCAGTTCCGGGTCGCCGACGCGGAGCGGCTGCCCTTCGATGACGCGAGCTTCGACGTCGTGATGTCGACCTTCGGCGTCATGTTCACGCCCGACCACGCCACGGCGGCCGGCGAAATGCTGCGCGTGGTGCGGCCCGGCGGCCGCATCGCGCTCGCCAGCTGGACGCCCGGCGGCTTCATCGGCCGTCTGTTCAAGATCATCGGCGCCTACGTGCCACCGCCGCAAGGTGTGAAGTCGCCCTCGCTGTGGGGCACCGAGCCGCACATCGTCGAGCTGTTCGGTCCCCGTGCCGCACAGATGCGCTGCGAGCGCCGGCATTTCGTCTTCCGCTACCGCTCGTCCGCCCACTGGCTGGAGGTGTTCCGCGCCTTCTACGGTCCGATCCACAAGGCCTTCGGCGCCGTGGCGCCGGACGTCCGCCCGGCACTGGAGCGCGACATCCTCGCCCTGCTGGATGAACTCAATGTCGGCGGTGCGGATGCGCTGGTGGTGCCGAGCGAATACCTTGAGGTGGTCATCACCCGGGTGTGACGGGGCGCAATGGAAGGCGCACGGGCGACAGTGCCGCAACCGGATCAGTATCTTGTAGGAGCGGTCGTCCGACCGCGACCGCGGCCTGTACCGAAGCCGGCGGAATGCAACCGCCCTGTCGCGGCCAAGGCCGCGCCTACAGGGATTGCGCCTGATCCGCGGCTGGGGCCGGGGTTCTGTGGGAGGGGTCTTCTGACCCCGACTGCGGCCTGAATCGAAGCCGGCGGACTGCGCCGGCCCTGTCGCGGCCAAGGCCGCTCCTACAGGGATTGCGCTTGATCCGCGGCTGGAGCCGGGGTTCTGTGGGAGGGGTCTTCTGACCCCGACTGCGGCCTGAATCGAAGCCGGCAGACTGCGGTGGCCCTGTCGCGGCCAAGGCCGCACCCGCGGGGATTGCGCCTGATCCGCGGCTGGAGCCGGGGTTCTGTGGGAGGGGTCTTCTGGCCCCGACGGCGGCCCGAATCGAAGCCGGCAGACTGCGGTGGCCCTGTCGCGGCCAAGGCCGCGCCCACAGGGTTTGCGCCCGATCCGCGGCCGGACCGGCATACGCCTGCGGCACACGGTATGCTCCGGGCGCCTCCATCCCGAATCACCTGCAATGAACAAGCATCGCCTCTACCAGTATTTCTTCCGCGGCCTGATCACTTTCCTGCCGCTGGCACTGACCGTCTATGTGCTGGTGCTGTTCGTCACCTGGACGGAAAGTCTGGCGATGATGATGGTGCGGCCGATCATCGGCGACTTCTATCTGCCCGGTCTCGGCATCGCGCTGAGCGCCCTGCTCATCGTGGGCCTGGGCGTGCTGGTATCGCGCCCGGAAGCCGGGCGCCTGCTGTCGCTGGTGGAACTGCCCTTCACCAATCTGCCGGTGGTGAAGAGCATCTATTCGTCGCTGAAGAACTTCGCCGACTACTTCGCACCACACACCGGCGAATCGGCTCAGCAGGTGGTACTGCTGCGCATGCCGGGCAACGCGATGGGCATCGTCGGCCTGGTGACGCGGCAGTCGATGGCTGATCTGCCCGCCGGGCTGTCAGAACTGGAGGACCAGATCGCCGTGTATTTGCCCATGGGCTACATGATCGGCGGTTACACGGTGTTCGTGCCGCGCGCCTGGGTGACCAAGGTCGACATGTCGGTCGAAGAGGCCATGCGCATGGCGCTGATTGCCTACATGACGTCGAACCGGAGCGATCCTGAGGCGCGCTGATCGCCTCTGCTTCTTCGCCGCCCCACCCGGCGAGCACTACGCGCATATGCGTATTGCGTCGAAGCGAGCCACCCGACAAGAATGAGCGCCGCATTCCGGAGGCCGCACCCACGTGATCGTTGGTGCAGCCTCCGGCCAGACTCCGCTGCGCCTGTAAGCGACAGCGGGTCGCGGACAGTTCTGACCGGGAGATTGCTGCATGAAAAAAACCGTCTTGATCACCTCCGCGCTGCTCGGCGTCGCGGCCGGCACACCGGCGCTGGCGGCGCCCATCGTGGTAAGTACGCTGTCGTCGTGGGACGGCAGCAGCAGCATCGGCGACTTCGGGGCGTCCGGCTTCTCCGGCTGGGGACAGTTCCTCGTGGCGCCGACCGGCAGCAACCGTCTGCTCGACTTCACCTTCCTGCTCAGTGACGCGCTCAATGGCAGCAACACGAACGCCGTCCCGGTCGAATTCACCGCACATCTGGTGCAGTACAACCCGCTCACGCGCTTCATCGTCGGCCCGCTGCTCTATTCGAGCGCGCCGGTCACGGTGCCGCTGACAGCGGGCATGGACTTCGATACCTACACCTTCGACATCGACGCCGAGGTGACGGCCGGCAGCACCTACATGATGTTCCTGTTCGCGAACAACTATGAACTGCGCATCCCGGACGATTCGCGCCTGCGCCTCGCGACCGCGAATACGGATCTGGGCGGCGGCGCTTACAACATTCCTTGGGATGCCGAAAGCGATCTCGACGAGCTGCTCTCCGGTCAGTGGCGATTCACGGCTGGCCAGGACCTCGCCTTCTCGGCGACCTTTGACTTCCGGCCCACCAACGAGGTGCCCGAGCCATCGACTGCGGCGTTGCTGGCAAGCGCCGGCGCGGCGGGCCTGTGGGCGACCCGGCGGCGAAGCACTACCGACCGGCCGCGCTGAAAGCAGCGCACCGGAAGACCGGGCTGGCTCAGCCGAAGGCCGGCACCGGCGCGAAGCGCCCCTTCAGCACCTTGTCCGCCGCGCCAAGCTTCAGCCAGCCGTCGATGGCGCTGGCGTACACCGAGCGGAAGTCGGTGGTGTGTACGAGGTTGTCACCGGCGTCCAGTGCGCCGAGGTCGGACGGCGTGCCGTAGTGGCCGCCCTTCACCTGTTTGCCGGCGAAGAACATGACGTTGGCGGTGCCGTGGTCGGTGCCCAGGCTGGTGTTCTCCGGCACTCGGCGGCCGAATTCGGAAAAGACGAGCAGGCTCACGCGGTCGGCCTGGCCGAGGCGTTCCATGTCGCGCAGGAAGCCGCTGATCGCGTCCGAAGTGTAGGTGAGCAGACGCTGGTGCAGGTCGGCCTGCTGCACGTGGGTGTCGAAGGCGTTGTTGCGGTAGCCGACGTAATACAGGCGCGTCGGCAGACCGGCGGCGATGCAGGCGGCCACCTTGGGCAGACCCAGCGGAGCGATGCCGTAATCCTGGTTGGTCTTGTAGTTCGACCACGCCTCGCGCACCGCCAGCGACGATTCGCGCGCGCTCACCGCTACCTGTTCGAGAAAGCGGCGTGACGGGTTGTCGGTGCTCGCCACACTCACGTCGTCGAGCAGTGCGCGCGTCGGGTGCAGCGCGCTGCGCATGAAACGCTCCGGTTCGTCGAACACCACCGGCGTGTGGATGCGGCTGCGCACCGCGAGCGACTGCGTGGCGTCGATGTTGAGCAGGTAGTTCGGCACCGGCGCGGGCGACATGGTGTCGGCCAGCCGGCCGACCCAGCCGTAGTCGTCGCCGCTGTTCGGTGCGGCGGTGTGCAGGTAGGCCATCGACGTGAAGTGCGAGAACGACGGGTTGTCGTAGCCACAGCCGTGCACGATGGCCAGATGGCCGTCTTTCCACAGCCGCTCGAAGCCGGCCATGCCCGGGTTCAGGCCGAAGCGGTCATCAAGCTTGCGCAGCTTGTCCGGGCGGATGCCGATGTTGGGCCGCAGCCGGTAGTAGCGGTCGTCGGCGTAGGGCACGACGGTGTTCAGACCGTCGTTGCCGCCGGACATTTCGAAGACGACGAGGATGCGGTCCTGCGCTTCGGCGGCCGCGGCCGCGCGCGCGATGGTGCCGAACACGCCGGGAATCATGAGCCCGGCGGAGGCCTTCAGGATGCTGCGGCGCTTGTGATCGATGTTCATGTACGTTCTCCGGCGAAGCGGCAGGACACCCGTCCTGCCCTCGCCTCAACCCAGTTGATATTCCGGACGGCTCAGCAGCACGTGTAGCAGCAGGCGCAGCGGATCTTCGGCGTAGCTGGCCGCAGCCGGCACGTCGCGCGTCCCCAGTTCCTTTTCGAGGAAGGCCGCGAGCTTGGCCCGCGTGGCGACATCCAGCTGCACCGACAGGAAGCGGCGCTCCATATAGGAAACGACCTCTTCCGGCGTGCTGCAGCCCGCCTTCAGCACCATGCCGGTCAGGTCCAGCCGGGCCACGGTACGCGGGATCGGTTTGACCCGCTCGACCGCCATCTGCCAGCCGCGGTAGCTGCCGTAGCGCGTGTTGAAGTCCTCGTCACGGTCGCCGTTCATGCTCGACGTCGCCATCATGTCGACGCCGCCATCCGCGCCGCCGGGCTTGGTGGCGGTGCTCAGGTCGATGCCGCTGCGGACGCGCTCGTGGATGTTGCGGATTTCGTAGCCGGCCTGCGCGCCGGGGTAGCGGTCGCCCGGGATGTAGTTGATGTCGGGCAGCGCGACGTCGAGCGCGAAATTGCCGCGCTCGAGCAGCAGCCCCGGCGTGATCCAGCTGCGACCCTGGGCCCAGCCGGCCACGGTGGGCGGATGCATCAGGCGCTGGCCCAGCGCCGTGGTGGTTTCGTTGAAATCGGGTACGCCGGGCACTTCGGTCAGGCCCAGCTTGCGGTAGGTGGACACCACCAGTTCGACCGGCCCCTTGATGCGCGTCGCCACCGATTCGGGTGCGTGGAAGTCGCGCGACATGAACAGCATTTCGAGGAAGGCGGCGATGTCGTAATCGACCGCCTTCAGCCGCCGGCCCAGTTCTTCGGCCTGCGCCGGGTCGATGTCCTCGCGCACGAAGTGGCGGTACAGCTTGCTGGCGAGATATCGCGGCGTGACCGGCTGGTCGAGGATGATGTCAATCACCTGTACGCCGTCGTAGTTGCCGCGCCGGCCCAGCACGTCCTTCGGTCCGCCGTCATGCTTCGCGGCATCGATGTGGAAGGCGACGCCCTGGTAGTTCCAGCCGGTGAAGGCGCGCGCCGCCTCGCGAATGTCGTGTTCGCTGTAGTGGCCGACGCCCATCGTGAACAGCTCCATGATCTCCCGCGCGAAGTTCTCGTTCGGCGCGCCCTTCACGTTCACGGCGGCGTCGAGGAAGGAGAGCATGGCCGGGTCCTGCGCGACGCCTATCATCAGCGTGCGGAATTTGCCCAGGCCCTGGTTCTGGAACAGTTCCAGCTGGTTCAGCATCTTGCGGTAGTCGCGCACCTTGTCTTCGTTGGTGGCGAAGTGGCCGTGCCAGAACAGCGCCATCTTTTCCTGCAGCGGGCGTGGCGACGTGAGCATGCGGTTCGCCCACCAGTAGGCGACGCGATCGGTTTCGAGCTTGCTGGCGCGCAGCCAGTAGAAGAACTTGTTCACCACCGGCTGCATCCGCCGGTTGCCGCCTGCCTTGACCGTTACGCCAAGCGCCTCGCCGCTGTCGCGCGCGAGGTCGGTGGTGGCAGGACGGCTGGCGGGAAACGGGTCCAGCCCCGCCTCGAACACACCCGAATGTTCGAACGGCGGCAAGTCCGCCGCCGGAGCACCTTCGAAATAGACCATGCGGCGCACCGCCTGGGCCGGCGTCAGCCGGGCCAGCGCATCGATCTCTTCCGGCGTACCACCGAAGCCCGCCCGTTCGAGCAGATGTGCGGCGCGGGCGCGGTTCCAGTCGGCGGCGGCAATCGGGGTCAGATTGCCCGCCCAGGGCGAGGCGGCGATCGTGACCGCGCTGAACAACGCGCCGGCGAATGCCAGCGCAACAGGGGCGATACGGAACATGACGGGACATCCGGGAAGAACAGGCCTGCAGCGTAGGGCCGCCCGACACCGGCCAGCCAGTGCAAATCACCCTCCGCCCGCTAGGGATTTTCTGGAGTCGCGCACGTCAGCGGGCGGTCGTCTGTCGCCGCCGCTCGTGTCATGCTGTCCGTCCCGAGCACTGCGATATTGCCGACATGCCGTCCGCCCCGACCGATCCGCTCGACCGTTTCGTCCAGGCCCAGGCGCGCGACTATGCGCAGGCGTTGCAGGAACTGCGTGACGGCCGCAAGCGCACGCACTGGATCTGGTACGTGCTGCCGCAGCTGCGCGACCTCGGACGCAGCCAGATGGCGCGCGAGTACGGCATCGCCGACCGCAGCGAAGCGGCCGCCTACATCGCGCACCCGCTGCTGGGCGCACGACTGGTCGAATGCGTCGACGCCGTCCTCGCCCACGCCGGGCGACGCCCGGAAGACATCCTCGGCGAGGTCGACGCGCTGAAGTTCCGCTCCTGCCTGACCCTGTTCGCCGAGGTGGCGCCGGACCAGCCCTGCTTCCGCGCCGCGCTGGCGGCCTTCTACGACGGCCGGCCGGACGGCGAAACGCTGCGGCTGCTTGGTCAGCGCGGCGGCTGAGCACATCCGGCGATGCGATTCCGTCGCTTCGTTCTGCTGACACTGACCCTCGCGCTGCACGGTTGCGTCGCACTGACCCGCGGGATCGTGCCGGTCGACGGCGCCGACCCGGCGGACACCGGAGCAGTGCGCCTGGACATCGATACCGACCACCCGGTGCTGCTGCGCGCGGTCGGCGGCAAACCGCTGCCGGGCGTGCAGGTCTCCAGCCACGCCCGCGCCTTCAGCTATGTGCTGCATCCCGGCGAGCGGGTGCTGTGGCTCAGCGACGTACCCTATGGTTTCCCCTTCCTTCCGCAGCGCCTGAAGTGCTACGTGCTGCGCGCCGACCTCGCGGCCGGCGCCCGCTACCTGCTGCGGATGGACGACGCGATGCAGCGCCCGCTGCTGATCGACACGACGCGGCAGCATCCAGTTGCCAAGGGTGAGCTGGTCGACGAGCCGTTGATCTACGAGCGCGGCTGCCGCTGGCGATGAAATCATGCGGCCATCTTGCCGACCCGGCATCGCGCAAGCCGGCAGGACGTCACTTCCCGGCGCTGTGCGCCCCGCTCATAATGATGCTTTCATCTGCAAGCGCCCCTCCCGAGAGCCCCCATGAATCGCATCGAAGGCAGACTGACGAAGTGGCAGGACGACCGGGGCTTCGGCTTCATTGAACCGCGTTCCGGCGGCGACCCTGTCTTCGTGCATGTTTCCGCTTTTCCGCGCGATGGACGACGACCGGCTGTCGGTGAAACCTTGCTGTTCGACATTGAAACCGACGAACGCGGACGCAAGCGGGCAACGGCGGTCGAGCGCCCGGTTCGTGTGGCGGCGACACGACGCGACAGCCCCCGACAGTCCACACGAGGCGGATCAGGGCTGCTTGGCACGCTCACGTCGATCGCATTGATCGCCGGTTTCGGCTGGGTGATCTACCACGAGTACGCGCAGCGATTTCCTTTGCGTAATGCGAAGGTGGTCGACGCGACTCCCGTTCGACTCTCGAGCGAGAGCTTTCGCTGTGACGGCCGTCAGCACTGCAGCCAGATGACGTCCTGCGCGGAGGCACGATACTTCTTGCAGAACTGTCCCGATCCCAAGATGGACGGCGACGGTGATGGCATTCCCTGCGAAGAACAGTTGTGCGGCTTCTGACTACCGCCGCCATGTCACTTCACACCGCCGAAATCCTCTGGACCCGCGGGGACCAGCCCTTCATCGACAAGCGCTACAGTCGCCGCCACCTGATCCGTTTCGACGGTGGCATCGAGGTGGCCGGTTCGTCGTCGCCGCATGTGGTGCCGCTGCCTTATTCCGCCGCGGACGCGGTCGATCCGGAAGAGGCGTTCGTCGCCGCGCTGGCGGCCTGCCACATGCTTACCTTCCTGCAACTGGCGGCACTGAAACGGCTGGTCGTGGATCGCTACGAGGACGCGGCCGAGGGCGAACTGGCGCGCAAGGCCGACGGCAGGATGTATATCGCGCGGGTGACGCTGCGGCCGTCGGTGCGCTTCGGCGGAGAAGGTGCACCGACGGCGGCCGAACTGACGGCGCTGCACCACGCGGCGCACGAACAGTGCTTCATCGCCAACTCGGTGCTGACCGAGGTGCGCTGCGAACCTCGCCTGTCGACTGAATGAACGTGCGGAAGCTGCCGGTTCAGCGCCCGCCGAGACGCTTGCCGAAGGAGATGGCGTAGGCTGGCGAGCGCATCTTCAGGATCGGGTCATCGCCGGGACGAACTCCTTCGCTCAGCACGTTCGGGTCGAAGTTGAGACCGGTGCATGCGTCGCCCCCGACAGCCGTCACCGACAGCGTGCCCGCCACCAGCTCCGTGCGACCGTCCGGCCAGGCAAGTGAGGGGTCGGACTCGCTGTCGCCCGGTTGTCCGAGCGTGACGATCCAGTCGAACAGGACCGGACCGCGAGCCACCCGCTCGCCCAGCCGGGCGGCGAGGAAGTCGCGCGGGGCGGCGCCGCGCTCTTCATCGGTGAGGCCGCGCACGCCGTCGCGCGGCTGAAGGCGCCAGCGCACCGCGCGCTCGCCATCTGCCGTCGCGAAATGGAAGGTATGCAGTCCGAAGTACTGCGCGCTGGCGTAGCTCCACGGAGGCGGATTCTGCTGCAGCCAGCGGAACTGCGGCAGCGTGTCCGGATGCGCGGCGCGGTAGGCAGCGACCCTGTCGGCATCGGGCCGGCCGTCCGGGCCGGGCAGCGAAGCGCGCAGCAGGCCGAGAAAGCTCTCCGGCGTGGCCGCACCGAACACCGGTGTGCTCAGCGTGGCGATGTTGTGCACGCGGCCGTCGCCGAGCTCGAACTGCGCGGCAAGCCCGCGTGGCGAGCGCGCGTTGTCTGCGACCGCCGGGTCGCCTCCGGCCATCGAGAAGCGGATCTGCGCCGGCCAGCGCGTACCCGAGAACAGCGGCGCACTGAACATCCGGGCGGCTTCGGCGCTGCCGGTGAAGCTGCCGACCGCACAGACACCCTTGGCGTGACCCTTGCGCTCGCCCTTGTGCTCGCCGAACAGGCCCTGGAACACCTCGATGAAGTCGCCGGCCTGCGCCGGCCTGTCCTCGGCCCTCAAGGGTGCGGCCGCGGCGGTGGCCAGCATGAGCAGGATGCGCCAATACATGAATGACTCCCCAAACTGCGGCGACTGGAACGCGCCGCGACGCGGGACAGACCGCATGTACAGCCGCCGGTTCGCCCGGACGGCCAACGCCGGCATGACACGCCGGACTGATATAGGTCAAATGTCCGCAGAAACGCAGTCCGATCGACACAAGTTTGCGCGAAACCGGTCGTTAATCCGGGGGTTGATCCGCACACCAATCTTCCGCCGGGAACGCTCATGGACTTCATCTCTCGCAGTATCCGCAACAAGCTCCTGGTCATCTGCGGCGGCGGCACCGCGGCGCTGCTGGTCGCCGCAGTGGTCGGCCTGGGCGTCGAGTGGTCGGCCATCGACACGCTGACCGGCGACATCACGCGCGCCGAGGCGCTGGCCATACGCGCCGCCACGCTGAACAAGCTCATGCTGACCGGCGCCGCTTTCGCGGTCGTCGTCGTGGTCGCCTTCGGCCTCTTCCTGTGGGCTCTGCAGCGCACCATCATCGGCCCGGCGAAGACGCTGTCGTCCGATCTCGAACGGCTGGCCAGCGGCGACTTCCATCAGCCCGTCGCCTGCACGACGCGCGACGAACTGGGCGCCATCGCGCAGAGCGCCGAGCGCATCCGCAAGGATCTCGGCGCGCTGGTATCGCAGCTCAAGCAGTCCGCCCACTCGCTGGTCGAGGCCTCGTCGGTGGTCGGCGGCGAATCGCAGCGCGTGGCCGAAGCATCGAGCGCGCAGACGCGGGCTGCCAGTTCGACCGCCACCTCGATCGAGGACGTCACCGCCGCCATCCGCATGGTGGCCGACAACGCCGGCAACGCGGCGCGGCAGGCCGACGAATCGCTCGACCAGTCGACCCGGGCGCAGACCCACCTGACCGAACTGCGCGGCTCGATCGGCCGCACCGCCAGCGTGATGAACGAGGTGTCGGGCGCGGCCGACGCCTTCGTCGAGAACGCCCGCCAGATCACCGAAATGACGCGCGAAGTGCGCGAGATCGCCGACCAGACCAATCTGCTCGCGCTGAATGCCGCGATCGAGGCGGCACGCGCCGGCGAACAGGGCCGCGGCTTCGCCGTGGTGGCCGACGAGGTGCGCAAGCTGGCCGAGAAATCGGGCAATTCGGCGGCGGCGATCGACACCATCACCCGCTCGCTGTCGGAACGGGCCGCCGGCCTGTCGGACGCGCTGACACAGGGACGCAATGCCGTCGGCGTCGCCGAATCGTCGAGCGATTCGGCGGCCGGCGTCATCACCGTCGCGCACCACGCGGTATCGGTGGCCGCCGACGAGGTGCGCGCCATCAATCAGGCACTGGAACAGCAGAGCCGCGCTGCCAGCGACATCGCCGGCAACGTCGAGCACATCGCCAATATGTCCGGACAGAACCAGTCGGCCGTCGACACGCTCGCCAGGTCGGTCACTCACCTGCAGTCCCTGGCGTCCCGCCTCGATGAACTGACCGGGCGCTTCCGCCTGTAGGCATCCCGCCGGACCCGGCGATGCCGAGTGCCGTGCTCGTCAGGCCTCGGGATGGCCGGTCTTCACCTTTTCCATCCACTCTTCGATCGCCAGCGTGCCGGCCGCCTGCGCGCGCGCCGCGTCGGCGGGCGGCAGCACGTCCTGCACCAGGTCGATGCGCTTCCACTCGGCCAGCGGCGTTTCGCAATCGGCGCGCGGTACGTAGCGCGAGCGGTCGACGCGCTGATGGCGGTGGATGTAGCGCGGACAGTTCTGCCAAAGCTCCGACAGTTCGACGCGGACGATGAAATCGGCTTCGTTGTAGAAGGCCATCATCGGGTCGTCACGCGACACGGTCGCCCTGCCCTGCACGCGGATGCGGTGCGGCTTCTCGAACGAGATGAACAGCAGGCCGACCTCGGCGTTCTGCGCGATGTTGCCGACCGAATAGAACATGCCGTTGCCGTCGTAGCTGGGGAATACCAGCGTCTTCTCGTCGACCACGCGCACGAAGCCGGGGTCGCCACCCTTGTACGACACGGTGGGGCGACCACGCGCATCGACGGTGGACAGGAAGAACATGTCCCTCGCCTCGATGAAGCCGCGGCTGTCGTCGTCGAATTCGGTGCGGCAGGCCAATTCCTCGATGCGGTCGGCCATCGCGCGGGTGCCGAACTCGTCCTGGAAGCTGCGGTGCTGCGGGTCGTACAGTCTGCTCACGGATGCGTCTCCTCCGGCTGTTCTTGTGGAAGGCGCAGCATGCCACGAAGCATGCGCACCGTCGGCACAGGACTACAACGCGCACGATCCGGTCTCATCCGGCCTACCATCGTCTACAGCACCCGATTCCCACCCACAACAGACTGGAGGATCGTCATGAAAACCACGCATCTCGCCGTCGCAAGCTTCGCCCTGCTGCTCGCCGCCTGCGACAAACCGCAGGACCCGCCGAAACCCGTCACCGCGCCGTCGGCCGAGGCCGCAGCGCCCGCCGCTGATACCGCCGCGCCGGCACTGCCCTCGCCTCCTGCCGCGGCACCGCTGCCCGATGCGCCCGGCCCGGGCGCAACGCCCCCCACCCCGGCCGATACGATGCAGAACGCACCGACCACGCCGAACGGCAAGACCCCGCCCGACACCACGGAAAACGCACGTCCCATTCCATCCGGTCAGACCGCTCCTGCACCGTCCTCGGGCACCGCGCCGGCAGACGGCACGGCGGTCGCCGGTGGCGATATCGTAAAGGGCTGGAAGACCTGGCGCTCGGCCGCCTGTGAGCGCTGCCACGGTCCGGCGCAGGAGGGCATGGTCGGGCCGTCGCTGATCGAGTCGCTGAAGAAGCTGTCGAAGGACGAAGTGCGGCACGCGGTGATCGACGGCCGGCTCGAACGCGGCATGCCGGGTCACCCCTACCTCGCCGACAAGTTCGACGACCTGTACGCCTACCTGAAGGGGCGCTCCGACGGCAGCGTTCCGAAGGTGCGGCCGGACGGCGCCTGATCCTGCGCGCAGCCGGCGGGCGCATGTCTACGGAGTTGGCAGCGCCCGCCCGGCAGCGAAATGCGGCACCGAATTTTCATTAGGGTTTGCGGCCTGCGTCGCGCTGAGCCGCCTGCGTGCAGCGCGCGTCAATCGCGGAAGGAGCGCCAGCCGCTGATCATCGTCGAGATGATGCTCTGCCGGCTCATGATGTCCTCGCGCAGCGCCGCATACACATGGACGAGGATGAAGCTGAGCAGCAGCCACAGGCCCAGGCGATGCAGGCTGTGCACCGTCTGGCTGTCGCCGATCAGCCATAGCACCCAGCCGAACACGACGCCGCTCCAGTGACCGTGGCCGGCACCTTCGCTGTACAGCGCGAAGCCGGTGAAGATCATGAACAGCGTGCCGAGCACGAACAGGAAGAACATCATTACCGCGGCCAGCGGGTTGTGGCCGACGTACTTCTTCGGTCTGTCCTCGAGGAAGAAATACCAGCGCAGTTCGAACATGACCTCGCTCCACCACGCGAGCTTGAACAGCGGCGGCATGAAGATCTGCCGCGCGTGCTCGTTACCGACCAGCGCCCAGTAGATGCGACCGGCAAAGCCGATGGCGAGGACGTAGCCGGCGGCGAAGTGGGCGAAGCGCACATAGCCCATCAGATACATGCCTGCGTCGTCGCCCGGCAGCATCAGGAAGGGCGTGCCGATAAAGTAGCCGGTCGCCATCAGCACCGTCATCGCCAGCACGGTGATCCAGTGCCACAGCCGCACCGGCGCTTCATAGACATAGACCGCGTGCTGCGTGCGGCCGCCCTGCTCCACCTGCCGCATCTGTTCGTGCGAAAGCATGCTGTTCTCCCGAGCTCGGTGGTCGTGGCCGCTTACGCGGCCAGCATCAGTTCGGCCGGCACGCCGGCGCGCAGCGTGCCCCAGTTGCGGTCACCGCGACGGATAGGCAGGGCGATGTCGAAATACAGCGTGCCGTCGTCGGCCGCGAAGGGCTGCATCAGCAGTGCGCGCTCGCTCTTTGCCGCCCGCCGGGCGATGTCGGCCGGCGCCGGACAGCTGCCGGCGCTGCCCAGCAGCTGACCTGACGGATTGGTCACCAGCGCGTAGCGCACGGCGCTCACCTCGCCGCGCAGTGCGCCAAGCGCACGCGTGACCTCGGGCAGCGCGGCAACGCGACCGGCGCGCGGCGCGACCTCCTCGCCGTCGTCGTCGACCAGCACGGTCGCCGCACCGGCGACCGCGGCGCTGCACTGGTCGCGATAACGGCCGAGCGCGCCGACGATGGATTCGAGCTGGTCGGAGCCGACGCGGAACGAGGCGGCCAGATCCTGGATGCGTTCGGTCGAGCGGCTCACCTTGGTCAGATTCTGTTCGCCGTCGAGCATCAGGCTCGCCACCTGGTCACAGCCGGTGTGGATGTCGCTGACCAGCGTATGGATGCGGTCGTTGGTGTCGCTCAGGCTGCGTATCGCGTCGCCGGTGCGCGCGATCCGTTCACCCATCACTTCGTACTCGCCGACCATGCTGCCGAAACGGCCGGAGGCGCGGCGCACTGCCTCGCCGGTCGCCAGGATGTGGTCGCGGATGTCGTCGGTTTCGCTGCGCGTGCCGGCGACCAGGCGATTCATCCGGTCGATGTTCTGGCTTACGCCTTCGGTCGCCGCCTTGACCTGCTCCGCCAGCGAACGCACCTCGTCGGCGACGACGGCGAAGCTGCGGCCGTTCTCGCCGGCACGCGACGCCTCGATCGACGCGTTCAGCGCCAGCAGATTGGTCTGGTCGGAAATGCTGCTGATGATCTGTACCACCTGGCTGATTTCCGCCGACTGGTTCTGCAGCTGCTGCACCGTACGGTTGAAGGCCTGCACGCGCGCCTCGAACTCGTCGACGCGGGCGGCTGCTGACTGCAGTTCCTCCAGCGACACGCGAGCCGCCTGCAGGTGGCGCGTGGTCGCCTCATCGAGGTCGTTGGCGTGCTGGCGCGCACTGTCGACCGCGCTGCGCGAGGTTTCGCTGGCGGCGAACACCTGCTCGGCCAGCGCCCGCTGCGACTGCGCGAGACCCGCGGTATCGCGCAGCGAGCGCGTCAGATGGGCGGTGTGGCAGGCGGCGCCCAGCGTGCCACGGCGCACGCGGAACACCATGTCGCGCACGCGGCCGTCGCGCTCGGCGATGAGCTTGCTGATCGCCTTGACCGGCGAACTTTCGGGCAGCACGAACTCGCTCGACAGGTCGTTCACATTGCGTCCGCTGTCGGCCAGCGCGTCGGCCATCAGCGCGATCGTGTGGTCCATCTGACGGATGTAGAGCGCGTCGGCGAAGGCAATCATCGCGCCGGCGGCACAGGCGAGCAGCGCGGCGGCTCGCGGGTTCACCAGGTCGAAGGCGGCGGCCAGCCCGAACAGCGCGAAGAACAGCGCACAGAAGCCGAAACTGCCCATGCGCAGATGATTCGACCGGCGCAGGTCCACGCGCTGCGCCGGTGGGGCGGCCTGATCGGCCAGGCTGTCGGGCAAGTTCGTCGAGCGCGTCGTCATCGTTATCTCTCCAGCGGTGATGGGCGGAAGTCGCTGCCCGCCGGTTCTCCTCCAGTGCAGGCAACGACCGACTTTACGGCGTCCTCCCTATCGCCTTGAGCGCCCGGAACTGCCACCGAATCAGTGACATGGAACATCGTCAGACCCTGCTCCCCTGCCCCGAACCCGCCATTCCATGAACATGCGGAATCGCGCCTCCGGCGCCGCGGCAGGACCGATCGCCCGACAGATGGCGCAGGCGCGGCGCACGCGACCGGCATTTGCGCACCGCAGCATCGGCGACGTGTCACACTGCCCGCGCATTCATTTAATTTTTTGATGGAGGCATTGATGCAGCAGATACTCGTCTATGCCGATTCGCTGTCCTGGGGCATCGTGCCGACCACGCGGCAGCGGCTGGACTTCGATCGCCGCTGGCCGGGTGTGATGGAAAACGCGCTCAACGGCGACCGTCGCCGGGTGCGCGTGATCGAGGACTGCCTGAACGGCCGCCGCACCGTGTGGGACGATCCATTCAAGCCGGGCCGCAACGGACTGACGGGGCTGGCGCAGCGCATCGAAATCCACTCACCGCTGTCGCTGGTGGTGCTGATGCTGGGCACCAACGACTTCCAGTCCATGCATCCACACACCGCCTGGCACTCGGCCCAGGGCACGGCAACGCTGGTGCGCGCGATCCGCGAAGCACCGATCGAACCCGGAATGCCGGTGCCTCCGGTTCTGGTCGTCGCGCCACCGCCTATCGGTTCGCCGAAAGGCCCGATCGCAGAGAAATTCGTCGGCGGGGAAACGAAATGCGTCGGCCTGGCCGACGTGCTGCAGACGGTATGCGCAGAACTGGGCTGCGCCTTCTTCGACGCCGGGCGTGTTATCAGCGCGAGCCCGCACGACGGCGTGCACCTCGACGCCGACCAGCACGCACTGCTCGGTGTCGCATTGGCCGGACAGGTCGAACAGCTGGGCGTGCTGACTGCGTACTGAAACGTCAGGCTCAGCGCTGCCTGTCGTGCTCCGCGTAGACATAGACGCCGACCGTAAGTCGCCGACCTGCATCGTCGGCTGACCGGGCGCCCGCGCCTGCATCGCGCTCCAGCGATTGCAGGGCCTTTGCACCCAGTTCCGAAGCCCGTGCATGCAGCGCCGACGCCGCCGCCGCCGACAGCCCGCGGTAATGCGCGCCGCGCTCGAACCACGAATCGCCCTGACCAAGCAGATTGTCCACGGCCGCCATCGCGTGGTCACCGACGTGCAGCGCGAAACGCGCGAGCTGTTCGTCGGCGCCGTCCTGAGGCGCGAAAGCACCGGTGTTCAGCACGACCTCGTCGCGCGTATTCAGGTGGGCAATCCCCAGTCGCAGCCATTCGTCCAGCACGGGTCGCGCACGAATGTCCTTGCTCACCGACGCAACCAGCGCCTCGAAAGATACACCGCCGCCGGCACTCGCCAACCGCGGCAAGGGTCGTGCCCCGCCGGTCGCATCACGCCAGGGCGCTTGCCCCAGCCAGCGGCTGATCAGTTGCGCGCCAAGCGACACATTGCGCGGCAGATCTGCGTGCGCGCTGGGCAGACTGCGCAGCCGCTTGACGTCCTTGCGATGCACGCCGGTCTGCAGGCTCACCCGGCTGTCAGTGACCGGTCCGTCGCGTCCCGCATCCTCGATTGCGACCTGCACGTAGACGCGTTTCAGCAATTCGACCGCCAGCGGCAAGGTGACGCCGCGCGCCAGCATCAGGCGCACCATCGGGCGCAGCACGGCACGCAGCGTCGACGTCAGGACGGCAGAGCTGGAAGGGTCTGTCATTGGAGCGGCCGGATTCGGATGCGCGAAAGTATCCCACAGTCCGATCAAACAGGAGTGCGAATCATTCCTATCATCTTTTGATCGATGGCCGGGGCAGCGAGGCTGCGCTACCGCGCGCGCAGGACCTCGACACCGCGCAGCGAACAGATGACCGACTCGATCCGCACCTCCTGCACAGCGTCTTCCTTTTCGCCCAAGGCGCAGACCGACAGCACGTGCTCGCGGGCTGAGCGGCAGTGCAGACTGTGCGCGGCGACCCGCTCGCCGAGCAGATGAAGCGGCCCGGCACCTGCACCCAGCGTGAGCGTGTCGAAACCGCGCGCCAGACCTTCGCCGGTGGCCTTCACGTAGGCCTCCTTCGCCGTCCAGTGGATCAGGAAGGAGCGCTCGGGGTCGCTCTCCGCCATCACGCGCGAGCGTTCGCTCGCCGTCAGAGCGGCCTGCATGACCTGCGGCATCGACACCCGCATGGGCACCGACTCGACGTCGACGCCCACCGGTGCGCTGCCGCACAGCGCCAGCGCGACATGGCTGTCGCAGTGGCTGATGTTGAAGTGCAGCGTCTTGCCCGCAAGCACCGGCTTGCCGCCCGCCTCACAGGCAAAGTTCGGGGCGTGGCCGAGCAGCGCGCGCATCACGAGACGCTTCAGCGCGTGCGCTGCGATGAAGGCGTCGCGACTGGGCGCGCGCAGGATGGCGCGCGAACGGCGCTGTTCCTCGGGCACCAGCACCGCGCGTTCGAGCTGGCGCAGGCTGACGGCATCGTAGGCCGCCATCGGCGATACGAACACCCGCACGGTGCCCGAGGGAAGCCTGTGCACCGTCAGGCCGCCTTGGCGCGCGGTCCGCGCGCTGCCAGCTCGCACAACAGTGAAGCCACCGCGGCGCGCTCGGTTTCAACGAAGAAATGACCGCCCGGATGCATGTGCAGCGCAAAGCGCCCGGCGCACTCCTCCCGCCAGCCAAGCAGACCGGACAGCGGCACGCGGCCGTCGTCGAAACCGCCGGCAACGGTGAGGTCGATATCGAGCGGCGCCGCTCTTGCGTAGTCGTAGCCGGCGATCAGTTCGAGGTCCTGCTGCAGCACCGGCAGCATCATGTCGATCACCGCGTCGTTGTTCAGCACGCTGTCCGGCGTGCCGCCCAGGTCGCGCAGGTACTCGACCAGATCCTCGCGCCCGAAGCGCGGCAGGCCGAACGTGCGCGGGTGCGAAGGCGCGATGCGCCCCGACATCAGCGCCGCCGCCGGCAGCGCGCGGCCGCGCCGGCGCAGCGCGCGCAGCAGCTCGAAGGCGATCAGCGCACCCAGGCTGTGACCGAACAGCAGGTCGGGCTGCACGCCGTCGGCCGCCAGCGTCTGCGCCAGCCCGTCGGCTAGCGCCAGCAGCGAAGGCGGCATCGGTCGGCCGTAGCAGCGACCGCGCCCCGGCAGCTCGAGCGCCAGCAGCGTGAGCTGCCCGTCGAGCAGCGGCTTCCAGGCGAAGAAGGACTGTGCGCTGCCGCCGGCGTAAGGCACGGCCAGCACCACCGGCGCACCGGCGCCGGCGTCGCAGATGCGCACCAGCTGCCCGGCGGCGGACTCAGGCGGCATCGAGCGCCACCGTCACGTCGATCACGTCGAGCGCGGCCTGCTGGTGCAGCTGCTTCATCAGGCTGCGCTGCACCTTGCCGCTGGTGGTCTTGCGCAAGGTCGCGGGCGCGATGAACACGATGTCGGCGATGGCCACGCCGTGCTCTTCCGACACCGCGCGCCGCACCTGCATGCGCAGCGCCTTGGCGATCTCAGGCAGTGCGCGCTTCAGCTCGCGGTCGGCTTCGATCACCGCGACCAGCCGGCGCTGCTCACCGCGGTCGTCCTCGAACACGGCGCAGCTCTGCGGCTTGATCAGCGGGTGCGATTCGACGATGGTGTATTCAACGTCTTCCGGATGCAGGTTGCGGCCATCGACGATGAGCAGGTCCTTCATCCGCCCGCACAGATAGATCTGGCCGTCGTCGGCACCGATGAAGCCGATGTCGCCGGTGCGCATGTAGCGGCGCCCCGGCTCGCCGGCGATCTCGGCATCGAAGGTGGCCGCGCTCTGCTCCGGCAGCTGCCAGTAGCCCAGCGCATTGGTGTCGCCCGACACCCATACCTCGCCCAGGCGATCGCAGCCGCGCCGCGCGCCATTCGCCGGATCGACGATGGCGACCTCGATTTCGTCCGACGGCAGGCCGCAGCCGACGACGGTGCGTCCGCTGGCACCCAGATCCTCACGCACGCGGCCCTCGGTCTCGGCCGCGTGCGCGTCGATGCTGCGCACGCGCGGCATTTCGCCCACCGGCCCGCCGGACACGAACAGCGTCGCCTCGGCCAGGCCATAGCACGGCAGCATGGTGGTGGGCCGGTAGCCGAGCGGGCCGAAGGTGGCGGCGAAGCGCTCCAGCGTTGCGGCGCGCACGACGTCGGCGCCATTCAGCGCGATGCGCCAGCTCGACAGGTCGCAGCCTTCGAGCCGGCCGGGCTGCCAGCGCTGCGCCGCCAGCTCGTAGGCGAAGTTCGGGCCGCCCGCCAGCACCGCACGGTAGCGCGAGATCGCATCGAGCCAGATCAGCGGCTGGCGGACGAAGGTGTTCGGTCCCATCAGCACCGTTTCGTTGCCCAGCATGACTGGCAGCAGCTGGCCAAGGATGAGGCCCATGTCGTGGTGGTGCGGCTGCCAGAACACGGTGTTCGACGTGTGATCCAGCTCCCAGGCCGTGCGCATCATGCGCAGATTGGTGGTGATGTTGCCCTGGCTCACCATGACACCCTTGGGGTGCGAGGTCGAGCCGGAGGTGTACTGCAGGAAGGCGATGCGCTCGTCGGCCGGTGGCGGCACGATGCCGGCCGCGGCGGCTTCGTTGCGCAGCGCGTCGGTGGCGAGCCAGGCCAGCGGCAGATCGGCGTCGACCGACAGGACGTCGCGCAACCCCGCCTCCAGCGAGGACACGGTGAGCGCGCGCCGGCAGCCGCAGTCGCGCAGGATGCGCAGGCAGCGATCGACGCGCCGCCGGCTCGGCAGGTTGAGCGGCACCGCAACGCGCCCCGCCAGCAGGCAGCCGAAGAAGGCGACGATGAAATCCAGCCCGGCCGGATAGAACAGCGCAACGCGGTCGCCCGGCCCGCCGTGCGCCGCCAGCACGGCTGCGATCGCCGTGCTGCGCCGCCAGGCGTCGCCGTAGGTGAGCAGGTCCTCCTCGCGGCCGTGTTCGTCGAGGAAGCGGAACAGTACCCGCTGCGGATGGCGTTCCGCCCGCAAGCGCAGGATGTCGGTGACCGACAGCGTGGACACCTCGTCGTACAGCCCGGCCGCAAGATCATCGGTTTCTATGCGCGCGTACATGTTCAGGCTCCGGCCGGGGCTGCGGCGCGCTGCGCGACGGCGACCGACAGTTCGCGCACGGTCGGGTACTGGAACACCAGCGCCGGCGGCAGCGACACGCCGTAGCGGTCTTCCAGCGAGCCGACCAGATCGACCGCCTGCATCGAACCCAGTCCGTAGCTGCCGAGGTTCTCCTCCGGCTCGACGTCCTGCGCCGGTACGCCGGTGCGGTCGGCGATGAAAGTGGTGATGAAGTCCGCGATATCGTGTTCGGTGCTCATGGATGTCGTCCGTGCAGGTGTAAAGACGGGTCGGCACGCTGCGCTGACGCCGCGGCCGGAATCAGGGTTTCGAGGGCGCGTCGAATCTGCCGGCGCAGCGCGCGCGGTGTGGCCGCCAGTTCAAGCGGCGGCCAGCCGGCGACGTCCACCCCGCACGGCCACAACGCGGCCCAGTCGGCCGCGGCCGGCGACGCACTGCCGTACAGCGCGTGCAACGCGGCAACCAGCGCGGCGTGCTCACCGGCGGGAGGCGGCGCCGCGAACTCGGGCCAGCCTGCCGCGGCCCGTGACGGCGGGCGCCAGCTGGCGCGGATCTCGTCGATCATCGGGCCGAGCACCGGCGCCGGGCCGATCTCGACGAATTCGCTGACGCCGGCGTCGAGCATGGTGTGCACCGACTGCATCCAGCGCACCGGGCTGTAAAGATGGGCGGCCATCACCTCGGCGATCTGCGCGTCGTGCGGCCGTGCCGTCACGTTGGCGATCACCGGAATGCGCGGGGGCTGGAAAGGCGTCTCGCGCAGCGCCTGCGCGAACTCGGCGGCGGCCGGCCGCATGTGGCGCGAATGGAAGGCGCCGCTGACGCGCAGGCGCACCGCCCGCGTACCCGCCTCGCGGCAGCGCTCGACGAAGGCGTCGATCTCGCCCGACAGGCCGGCGACGATGGTCTGCGTGGGACTGTTCTCGTTGGCGATCTCCAGTCCATCGACACCCAGACGCGCGATCAGCGCATCCACCTCGTCGCGCCCCGGCCCGATCACCGCCGCCATCGCACCGTCGCGGATGGCGGCCATGATGCGGGCGCGGCGGTCGACCAGGCGCAGCGCGTCGATGAAGTCGAGTGCTCCGGCCGCCGCCAGCGCGACGAACTCGCCGATGCTGTGGCCGGCCAGCATGGCCGGCGCGCCGTGCCGGTGCTCGTGATCCAGATAGCCGAGATAGCCGGTGACGAACAGCGCCGGTTGCGTGTAGCGGGTGTCGATCAGGCGGTCCGCACCGTCGGTGCACAGATCGTGCAGGCTGTAGCCGAGCACCGCGTCGGCCTGTTCGACCAGGCGCGGGTAGCGCTCGAACAGTTCGACGCCCATGCCCTTGCGCTGCGCACCCTGGCCCGGAAAGACGACGGCCTTCATGACAGCACCTCCGCTTCCGCCGGCGCTGCCTGCACCAGCCAACGCGCCTCGCGCAGTTCCAGGCCGTCGATCTGCAGCAGCGTGCGCCCATCGATCTCGCCGCGCACGCCGACACGTCCGCTGTCGGCGTCCGCAGTCAGCAGCAGTCGCTGCGGTCCGACTGTCGGCACTTCGGCCCAGCTCACCCGCAGCGCGCGGTAGGGCAGCAGCGGCGCCGTGGTGGCGTCGCGGAACATGGCCTGCAAGGCCCGGACGACGGCGACCGTCCAGTGCATCCACAGCGCGCGCGGGTCGTGCGACGACGGCAGGGCGACGTCAATCGCGAAGGCAGGCGGAACACCCGCCGTCGCCTCGGGCCCCTCGCCGGTGACGATGCGCTCGACGCGCAGCAGCGTCCGCGCGCCCTCGTCCGCCAGCGCACGGTAGCGCAGGCCGCCGTCCGCAAAGGTGGGCATTACGCGCCGGTGGTGCGGCGACGCAGCGGCCCAGGCGACGTCGATGAAACTGACGGCGCCGCCCGTCGCCACATGGCCCGGCCACGGCAGCAGAGTCGGCAGGCAGCCGGGCCTGCGGCCGAGGAAGCCGGTCCACGGGCCGAGCAGTGCGTCGATGTCGTGCGGCATATGGGCAGGCGGCACAACGGCGGGCGACATATCGGCGGCGGGCTGCGGCGCAACCGGTGCTGCCGCCTTGAACCACACGCGATCACGACGGAAAGGCAGTGTAGGCAGCGGTACGCGCGTCACGCGATCGGCGGCGTAGCGCGCGGACAGCTGTTCGCTCAACGCAGGGAATGCAAGTTCCGCACGCAGCCAGTCGGCCAGCCCTGCTGCGCTCCGCCAGTCGGGCAGCGGCCGCTCGCCGCCGCTGTCCTTCGCGCTCTGCGCGGTGACGGCCAAAGGGGCCGGTGCGTCGCACAGCCACGCGGCCAGTTGCAGCGCGAGCCCACCGAAGTCCTGCGCCGCGATGGCAAGCCGATGCGATTGCAGATCGCGGCCGACAAACAGCGAGCTGGCCAGCGCACGCAGCGTCGGCGCCAGCGCGGCCCGCGGCAGGCTGGCGCGGGCGAGCAGGCGGTCGGACGGCGCTGCGGCGGGCAACGCTTCGCTCAATGCGGCGGCGACTTCGCCCCAGCACATGCAGTCGCGCAGATCGAGTCCGGCGGCGTCGATGCCCAGGCGCTGCGCTGCCGACTGCGCGGCGCGCTCCATCGTGTCCGCATCGACGCCGAGTGCCGGCCACTGCGCGTCGAAGTCGAGTGCGCCGCTGGCCTGCTGCAGCGCGAGCAGCACGCGCGGCTGCACGTCCGGACACAGGTAGTCGAACAGCTGCGCCGCGCGCGCGCGCAGCGTATCGGCGTCGCGTGCCGACAGCAGCACGACCTCGGCCTGCGCGTCGGCGTCGGTCCACACCGGTGCCGGCTGCGCCTGCAGCACGACGTGGGCATTGACACCGCCGAAGCCGAAGGAGCTGACGCCGGCCACCCGCGGCCCCTCGCCCCAGGCTTGCGGCCCGTCTGCGATGCGCAGCGGCGAGCCGGTCAGCTCGAGTTGTGGATTGGCCTGGCCGAAAGCCGGATGACCGGGAATCAGCCCGTGTCGCAGCGCGAGTACCGTCTTGATCAGACCGGCGATGCCGGCCGCGGCTTCGAGGTGGCCGATGCGCGCCTTCAGCGCACCGAGGCGGATGTCGCCGGCCGGTGTGCTGTCCGGATCGGCCGCGCGGCACTGGCGCAGTGCCTCGTTCAGCCCGGCGATCTCTATCGGGTCACCGAGCGGCGTGCCGGTGCCGTGGGTTTCGACATGGGACAGATGGCGCACTGCCGGCCCGGCCGCCTGCCAGGCGGCCGCGACCACCTCGGCCTGCCCCTTGAAGCTGGGCGCGGTCAGACTGTGCGCGCGACCCCCGTGGTTCTCGGCCGAGGCGAGGACACAGGCATGGATGAAGTCGCCATCGCGCAGCGCGTCGTCCAGCCGCTTCAGCACCACGACGCCGACGCCCTCGCCGCGCACATAGCCGTCGGCTTCGGCGTCGAAAGGACGGCAGCGGCCCGACGTGCTCAGCATGCCGGCCTGGCTGAAGGCGACGTGCAGTTCCGGGCTCAGCATCAGGCTCACGCCGCCAGCCAGCGCCAGTTCGCACTGGCCAAGGCGCAGCTGTTCGATCGCGCGATGCACCGCCACCAGCGAGCCGGAGCAAGCGGTATCGACCACCTGGCTGGGGCCGCGCAGGTTCAGCACATAGGACAGCCGGTTGGCGACCAGCGTCAATGCCATGCCGGTCGCGCGGTAGGCGTCGTTGTCGCAGCGGGCGGCACGCATCAGCGCGGTGTACTCCGCATTGCCGACGCCGGCGAACACGCCTACGCGCCGGCCCGACAGACTGCGCGGCGCGATGCCGGCATCCTCCAGCGCGGTCCATGCGGACTGCAGGAAAAGCCGCTGCATCGGGTCCATCGCCTCCGCCTCGCGCGGCGCGATGCCGAAGTGGCGCAGGTCGAAGCAGTCGGCGTCGTCGATGAAGCCGCCCACGTTCGAGTAGGCGGTGTTCGCCGCCCCGCCCGGCGGCGCGTAGTGCGCGCGCCAGTCCCAGCGCGACGGAGGCACCTCGCCGATGGCGGTCTCATCGCCGAGCAGGGTCTGCCAGAAGCCGGCGACATCCGGCGCGCCCGGCAGACGCGCCGCGATGCCGACGATGGCGATGGCGGCGGCTCTGTCCATCACACGCTCGCTCCGGCCAGCGCCGGCGCGTCCTGCAGCACGCCTTCATCGGTCACCGGCACGCCGCTGGCCGCGCACGGCATCGGCAGTCCCGCCTTCCGCGCGCGGGTGCGGCCGCGAGCGTGCTCCTTCGCCAGCTCGTGCATATAGGTCGGGCCGTGCATTTCGTAGTTGTTGCGCAGCGTCGCCAGGTACTCGCGACGGATGATCTTCTGTTCGCGCTCGATATCGCGCTTCTGCGCGGCGACGTCGGGCTGGCGGTAGAAGCCGGCGAAGTGTTCGGCCACCAGTTTCGACTGCGCTTCCATCATGTCGAGGAAGCCCCAGGTGACCGCCTGGAACAGGCCGATGAAGGCGAGGTTGTCCACGCCGGGCACGAAGATGCGCTTGAACATCGGCACCCTGTTGTCGTCGGCATTCAGGAACTGCTTGTCGAGGAAGGGGAAGGTGGTCTTGAAGCCGGTCGAATAGACGATGGCATCGAACTCGCGCACGCTGCCGTCGGCGAAGAACACCTTGCGGCCCTTGATGTGCTTCACCTCGGGCACGATCTTCAGCTTGCCGTCGCCAATGCGGTTGGCGAAGTTCTCGGACAGCGTCGGCAGGCTGGACATCATCAGGTGGTCCGGCTTCGGCATGCCCATGCTGGAGTGACGCTGGATCAGCGCCTTGTACAGCCCGGTGTGCACCAGGTTGAACAGCGGGTAAGGCAGGATCTTCTTGAACCACCAGTCGTTCAGGAAGGCCATCGCGCGGTCCATGCGCAGGCCCAGCAGGTAGTGCGGCAGCACATAGACGCCGCGGCGCAGCGAAATGCAGGTCGACTTCGCCGCGTGGCTGATGTCCACCGCCACCTGCGAACCGCTGTTGCCCACGCCCACCACCAGAACGTTCTTGTCGCGGTAATCCTCGCGGTAGCGGTAGTGCTGCGAGTGGATGGACTCGCCGTCGAACACGTCGCGGTAGTAGTAATCCGGGAAGTTCGGCTCGTTGTGGTGACCGTTGGCAACGATGAGCGCGTCGTAGTGGCGCACCTCGCCGCTGTCCAGCGTGACACGCCAGCCCTTGTCGCCGAAGCGCTCGGCGCGCTTGACCTGGGTATTCAGCTGTATCCGGTCGCGGAAACCGAAATGGTCGACATAGCTTTCGAGATAGGCGTGCACCTGCTGGTGCGACGGGAAATCCGGGTAGTCGTCAGGCATCGGAAAATCGGTGTACTGGTACAGGCCGCGCGGCGTGTTCTGGTTCATCGCGTGCCACACCGAGGTGAACTTCCGGTCGGGATCGAAGGCCCAGATGCCGCCAATGCGGTCACGACCGTCGAAGCAGTCGAACGGAATGCCGTATTCGGTCAGTGCCTTGCCCATCGAAATGCCGCCGACGCCGGCACCGACTACGCACACGCGTGGCAGCTGGCGCGGCGAGCGGCCCTTGCCGCGCAGCCGTTCGAGCATGCGTGCGCCGCCCGGAATGCGTTCGACGAAGGCGCGGGTGAATTCGCGTGCGACCGGCGGCGCGGACAGTGAACGGGGAGCACTCATGCGACGGACCTCCTTGTTTTCGGTGGGGACGAGGGACTTCAGGAATTCGGCGGTGCGCGCTTCGCCGATGCGCGCCGAATGCGCCGCGCAGTCGAGCACCACGGGCGCGATGCCGCCCGACAGATGGCGGCGCAGGCTGTCGACGATGAGCTTCACCTCGTCGTCGGCGATGTCCAGCGGCGGCAGGAAACGCAGGCTGTTGTTGTGGATGGGGCAGACCGCGACCGCCACGCCCTGCACCGGGTCACGCAGCATGGCGCCCCACAGCAGGTAGCCGAAGCTGCGCTGCAGGAAGGGATCGGCGCCCGTGAGGTCGAGATCGATGGTGAGCAGCAGGCCTTCGCCGCGCACAGCGGTAATCATCGGCACCTCGCGCTGCAGGGCGGTCAGCTCGGCGCGGAACGATGCACCGGCGAGGCGCGCACGTTCGTCCAGTCCCTGCTCGAACACCTTGCGCAGCGCGTGCAGCGATATGTGTGCCGACAGCGGGCAGCGCTGACGGCCGGCCAGTTCCTGCAGGCGCGCCGGCGAGCGCTGCTGCGCACGTTGCCGCACCGCGTCGCTGCACAGCACGACGCCGGTCGGCACCAGCGAATCGCACAGCGCGGTGCCCAGCGCGACCAGGTCGGGCGACGGCACCTGAGCCGCGCTGTGCAGCAGACGGCCGGTCATCAGATTGGTCTGGGTTTCGTCCACACCGACCAGATAGCCGCCGGCATCGCGGTGACGCACGATCAGTTCGACCAGCGGCTGCGGCAGCGGGCGCGTGGCGTTGGCGTCCACCTGTATGGTTTCGAACCACACCAGGCCGATGTCGCCGGACAGCAGTTCGGCTTCGAGCTTCTGCGCGGCGTCCGGCGCATGCGCGTCGATGAACACGCTGTGCCGGTACAGCGGCTCGAAGGGCTTGCGGAAGATGTCGAACACCGCGTCGTGCGACGCCACCGCGCTGAGCATCGAGAAGCCCAGGCCGCCGGAGAAGAAGAGCATGCGGCGCTTCGCCGGTGCGGCGAGTGCCGCCAGCGTCAGCGCGACTTCCACCGCCGTGACATTGCTCGACGCCGGGAAGGCGTGCGGCAGGCCGGTGCGCTCGCTCAGCAGCGCAGCCAGTTCGCTCCAGTAATCGGTGTTCGCGTCGTGCGCACGCGCCACGTCGGGAATGACATCCAGCGGGTTCAGGCCGCGCGGGCTGGTGCCGACGTTCACGAAGCAGTCCAGCACCGTGCGCGCGGTACCGTCGCGGTCGCGCAGCAGTGACTTCATGCCGCGTGCCGCCTCGAAGCGGGCATCGAAACCGTGCAGGCGCGCCACCCGGGCGTAGCCGGAATTGCCCCAGCGCAGGTGGGCATCGAAGCAGGCGTCGACATCGGCGTCGATGCGCCGCATCAACCTGTGCGTGTCGCCGTCGATCAGGTCGGCGAAACGCGCCAGCAGCGCTTCGCGCGCCACCGCCAGCGGAAAACCGAAACTGGTCATGACGTTTCGCACATAGCTTTCGCTGGGCGTCATGCTCCAGGTCTGGTGTACCGGCGCACGTACCATGCAGGCGGCAACCGGCACCTGACTGCCCGCCATCGATTCGCCGAAGACGATCATGTCCGCGCGTTCGCGGCAGGCCGGCGCGATCCAGTCGGCGGCCGTCGCGTCCGGGTCGTTGTTGTCCACCAGCACGCTGAGCACCTCGCGCGCGGCGCAGGCGGCGATCAGGCGGTCGGCGTCCTCGGCCGGCGTGAAGGCATCGCACACCAGTACGGCCGCCACCGGCGAGGCGCCGCCTTCCAGCCGCTCGATCGCCTCGAGCACGGTGGACACGAACAGCACGCCCGGAACCAGTGCATCGTCCGGACCTGCGTCCAGCGGATCGAAGTAGCGGCGCCAGCCTTCTCCCGCATCGATCAGCAGCAGTTCGCCGCTGCTGTCGGCGTCGCGGTTGCGGGCGCGATGCCGGGCCAGGCGCATCGCGGCGTCGAGCGCCTCGTGCTGCGAGGTCAGGAACAGGCAGCGGTAGTCCTCGTCTCCGGTCTTGTTCCGTGACTGTATGCGGTTGAGCAGCAGCGCAAGCTGCGCCGACTGCGGCGACAGGATGGCGCAATGCCCCTGATCGCCACGGCGCACATAGTCTTCCAGCACCTGCAGCGTGGTGCCGTCGGCCGGCACGAAAGCGCTGACCGGCGAACGCGCGAGCCCGCGAGCGGCGTCGTCGCGCAGCGGCGCCACTTCATCGAGGAAGCGCAGCAGCAGACGGTTGTAGGCCTCGAAGTGGGTGAAGCCCAGCAGGTGACCGGCACCCGGGAAGCAGACGTAGCGCGCGCCCGGCAGCGCGTCGGCCAGCGCGCGACCATAGGCCGGCTGCATGTAGCGGTCGTCGCGCCCGCTGATCACCAGCGCCGGGCAGCGCAGCGCAGACAGCGCCTCACGGTGGTCGAAGGCGCCGACGACGGCCTGATAGGCCGGCAACGACGGAATGTTCCAGCCGCGGTTCAGCTCCATGAAGCGCTCGCTCATCTGCAGCTCGCGCATCAGCGTCGCGAAGTCGTTCGCGCCCTGCGCGAACGGCGAGGTGACCGTCGCCACCAGCGCCGACACGCGCTGCGGGTGGGCAACGCAGAAGCGCTGTGCCAGCACGCCGCCGAAGGAATAGCCGATGACCGGCAGCGCATCGGTGATGCCCAGTCCGTCCAGCAGTTCGGCCACGTCGTCCGCCATCGACGACAGTGTCAGCGGACTGTAGAAGTCGGTGCGGCCGCAGCCCGGCATGTGATAGGCGATCAGCCGGTAATGCGCACCCAGTTCGCGCAGCTGCAGCCGCCACATGACCGAGGTATGCATGACGAGGCCGCCGAGCAGCAGCACTGGCCGCCCCTGGCCGTACACCGCTGCCTCGATGATGCGGCCGGAGCGCCCTTGCACGCTGACCGAACGCGCCTGGTCAACGAAGGCCTGCTGTGCATCGAGGTGTTCGCGCGAGGGCTGACGGACGCCGACTTCCGGGGCTGCGATGTCCTGCCGCCGGGCGACCGCTGCGGGTAGGGGTGCCGCAACGGCTGCAGGCGGGACGACGGGCGCCGGCGCAGTGGCCGCGCCCTGCTCGGCCCACAGTGCCTCGATCGACAGCGGCGCATCGGCCGTTACGGCCACCGTCTGCACGGCCTGCGCCACGACAACGGGCGACGGGCGCCGAGCCGGGACCGGCGTCGTCCGGACAGATTCGGGTGCGCGGGGAGCGGCCGGTGCGACGGCGACCGAACCTTCGAGTTCGCCCAGAACGCGCTTCACGTCGGTGCTGTGATTCTTCAGCAGATAACGGGTAAGACCGCGCAGATCCTGGAACTCGAAGAACACGGTGGGCGGAATGACGATGCCGAAGCGCGCAGTGAAACGGTTGCCGATCTCGGTGGACGAGATCGAATCCATGCCGTAGTCCATCAGCGAGCGCGTCGGCGAGAAATCGGCGGCATCGAGCTTGAGCACGTCCATCACCAGCGCGCCCAGATCCTGTTCCAGTGCCACCTCCAGGGCCGGGCGGGTGGCCGGTGATGCGGGCGGTGGCGGCGGAGCGACGGTCGGTGCGACCGACGGTGCCGCGTCCATCTCCAGCCCTTCGATCAGTGCCAGCGCCTCTTCCGGCGACAGTTCGTCGGCAATGCTCATGTCCATGCGGAATCCCCGGTATGCGTGGTGAAAACGGTGCTCATGCGGTCAGCGCCTCGGCCGGCGCGGCTTGAGTTGCGCCGTCGAGCAGCTTTCCGGTGACGAAATTGACCGCGCGGATGTACTTCCACAGATCGACCTCGTAGCGGTGGCGGTCGGTGTCCATGAAGCGGCCCTGGCCGAGATCGAGCCGCTCGGGCTGCTGCTTCATCTGCTGCAGACGGCGGAAGTTTTCGCTGCCGGCGATGCGCGCCGACAGGCAGGCGGCGACGAAGCGCGCGGTGATGTTGAGCACGTTGCCCAGGCCGGACGGCGTATTGAGATAGCCGACGAACAGCAGGTTGTCGTGACGCTGCGGCACCATGCGCAGGAACAGCCGGTCCAGATCGACGCGCGCGTCGAAATCTGCCGGGTCGAAGAAGGACAGGTCGGTGCGGAAGCCGGTTGCCCACAGGATGAGGTCGATCTGTTCGCGGCTGCCGTCGGTGAATTCGACGGTGCGGCCGTCGATGCGGCGGATGTCCGGCTTGGGCGCCAGATCGCCGTGACCGATGTGGTAGAGCACCTGCGAATTCATGATCGGGTGCGCCGCGTCGATGCGGTGGTCCGGCGCCGGCAGGCCGAAATCGGTGCCGTCGAAACCGGCCAGCTTGAACACTGCGCCGACATGGTCCCAGTAGGCCTGGGCATCAGTGAACTTCGGCGCGATGTCCATCAGCCATTCCTGCGTCGGCTTGCCATCAACGAACTTCGGCATGTAGTGATAGCCGCGTCGGGTCGAATGGAAAGCGGCGTCGGCATTGAGTGCGGCGTCCACCGCGATGTCGCAGCCCGAATTGCCGCCGCCCACCACGAGCACCCGCTTGCCGCGGAACTGGTCGGCCGAACGGTAGTCGCCGGAATGCACGCTTTCGCCGTCGAAATGGCCCTCGAACTTTGGCACCAGCGGAATGCGCAGCAGGCCGTTGGCCACCACCAGGTGGGCATAGCGGCGCACGCTGCCGTCGGCAAGCTCGCAGCGCCAGCCCCCGCCGTCCGGCCGCGCGCGGACGACCCGGGTATGGAAGCGCGTGTGCGCCTCGACCGTGTAGCGCGCCGCCACCGACATCAGGTAGGCGTACATCTGGCTGTGCCGCGGATAGTGCGGATAGCTGTCGGGCATCGGCAGGTCGGAGAACTGCGTGTTGCGACGCGAGCTGATCAGGTGCACCGACGCGTACATCTTCGACGCCGGCCCGTCCGGCTGCCAGTTGCCACCCAGGCCGCCACTGGCTTCCAGCACTTCGTAATCGAGCCCCGCCTCCGTCAGCGCCTTGGCGACACCGATGCCCGATGCGCCGCCGCCGATGATGCCCACCGTCCGATCAAAGTCCGTCATGTCTGTCCCTGTTGTCTGCGCGTGGTGGTCGGCGCTCACTGGTCTGCGGTGGCACGCATGCCGGCGAGCAGACGCTTGGCTTCGTCAGGCGCCATGCGGCCTGTCCTGACGCGTTCGAGGATGTCGCGCGGCGACAGCGGCTGCGCGATGTCGGGCGCGGGCGCTGCAGCGGCTGTCGCGACATAGGCCGCGACGGGCTGGGCGATCTGCGGGGCCTGGGCGGCCGCGACCGGCTGCGCCCAGAAGCGCCGGCGCTGGAAGGCAGTACCGGGCAGCGGCACGCGTCGACGCAGCGGCGGCACCGGCTGTGCGCTCCAGTCGTCGAAGGCGCCACTGACCCAGGCACGCGCCAGCGCGTCCGGCTCGCTGCCTGCATCTGCAGCCGCGCCCTCGGCGTCGGCCACGCCCTTGAACACGCCGGCCGTCAGCGTGGAGGCGTCGAGCTGCCAGAACTCGCCTTCCAGACTGGCGCGCAGCTGCGCTGCCAGCGTCCTCAGGTCATCGGCGATCACGGCGAGCCGATTGGGCTGGGCGATGCGCGCGACACGCAGCGTCGCCGCCAGATCGGCCAGCGACAGCGCCTCGCCGCGTTCCAGCGCACGCTCGACATGGCGTGCCAGCGACTGCGTCATCGCGCGCAGCGTGTCCGGCGTGCGCGCCGACAACACGACGATGTGCGGACCGGGCGAGTCGGTGCCCGGCATGCCCGGCCATTCCTCGACCACCAGGTGCGCGTTGGAACCGCCGGCGCCGAAGGAACTGACGGCCGCCAGCCGCGGCTGCGGGCGTCCTGCCGCGTCGCGCGGCGCCGGCCAGTCGGCCGCTTCGGCCTGCACGCGGAAAGGCAGCTTCGAAAAATCGATATTGGGATTCGCCGGCTCGCTGTGTATCGACGGCACCAGCCGGCCGTGCCGCATCTGCAGCAGCACCTTGGTCAGGGCGGCGATGCCGGCGGCCGATTCAAGGTGGCCGATCTGCGACTTCACCGAGCCGATGGGCACTACGTGGTCGCCCAGCGCACTTTCGAGCGCCATTGCCAGTCCGCGCAGTTCGATCGGGTCGCCCAGACCGGTGCCGGTGCCGTGCGCCTCGATATAGCCCAGCCGCGATGCCGGCACACCGGCGCTGGCGAAGGCGTCGGCGATCACTTCGCTCTGCCCGACCGGTGTCGGCACGGTGAAGCCCGAAGTGCGCCCGCCGTGACCGAGGGCCGAACCGCGGATGACGCCGTGGATGTGGTCGCCGTCGCGGACCGCGTCGGCCAGCCGCTTGAGCACCACGACGCCGACGCCCTCGCCCGGCACATAGCCGTCGCCGCCAGCGCCGAAGCTGCGGCAGCGGCCGTCGCTGGCGGCGAACTGCAGTTCGCTCAGCATGCGGTAGCGATAGGGGTGTGCCGACACGTTGACGCCGCCCGCCAGCACCGCGTCGCATTCGCAGGCGCGCAGCAGCAGGCAGGCGGTGTGCAGCGCGGTCAGCGAGGACGAGCACATGCTGTCCAGCGCGAATGAGGCGCCGTTGAAACCCAGCGTGTAGGACACCCGGTTGGCGATGGCCGCATAGGACGAGTTGGTCAGCGTGGCCGAACCGCCGGCGCCGTAATACTGGTACTCGCCGTACATGACGCCGGCCAGCACGCCGACGCGTGCCCGTGCGCCGTCGCGCGACGGCGGCGACTGCAGGGTCTGCGGCGTGTAGCCGGCGTTCTCGATGGCCAGCCAGGACGCTTCGAGGAACAGCCGCTCCTGCGGGTCCATCCGTTCGGCGTCGCGCGGCGCGATGCCGAAGAACAGCGGATCGAAACAGTCGTGCTGATCGATCAGCGCGGCCCAGCGCGCGTACGCGCCTGTCTTCGCCGCCTCGCCCTCGCGCCGGGCGAAGGACGGGTCGTCCGGCCAGCGCTGCGAAAGCTCGGCGATGCAGTCCATGCCCTGCAACAGGTTGTCCCAGAAGACGTCCGGGTTCTCGGCGCGCGGGTAGCGGCCGGCGAGGCCGACGATGGCGATGGCCAGACCACGCGTGTCGTCGTCCGCGCTTGCAACGGGGCCGGGCGCGACCGGGTCGGGCGCCGGCGGAACGGCCGGCGCGGCCGCTTCGGCAGCGGGCATCGCAGACGCGTTCGCCGCCTCGTAGCCTGCGAAGCGGGCCGCAGCCTCCGGCTCGGCCGACACGATGCGCGCAGCGAGTTCCTGCACGGTGTCGGCTTCGTACAGCAGCGTCTTCGGCAGCGACGAGAAGTGTTTGTCCAGTTCGCCGTTCAGGTCCATCACCATGATGGAATCCAGTCCGAGCGACTGCAGCGGGGTCGCTGGCGTGATGCGGGCGCGCGCAATGCCGCAGGCGCGGGCCAGCATGTCGCCGAGCCGATTGCACAGTGCCCCCGTCGTATCGGCCGCCGCGACTGCGCGCACAGGCGCGGTTGCAGGCGCCTGCCGCTCGACCGCGGCCGGCCCGACCTCCAGCAGTCGGGCCACGCCTTCGCGCCGGCCGCTGCAGACGACCACGCCGGCCGCCCCGCTCGCCATCGCGCTGCGCAAAGCCTGTACGCCCTGCTCCGCGTCGAGCAGTTCAAGGCCGCGCTCGGCCATCCACTGCATGACCGGCGGTGGCGCCTGCATGCCGTTTTCACTGCGCCAGAGCGGCCAGGCCAGCGCCAGCGTGCGGCCACGGCGGCGGCCGCTGGCTACCGCCTGCGCCCGCAGTCCGGCGAAATCGTCGAGCCAGGCATTGGCATAGGCGTAGACGCTCTGGCCTACATTGCCGTGCGCGCCAGCGAGCGACGAGAACAGCACGAAGGCTTCGAGCGCATCGTCACGCGTGGCCTCGTCGAGCAGGCGGGCTGCGGTGATCTTGGGTGCCAGCACGGCCTGCCAGTCGTCGTCCCCGTGCTTGACGAAGAAGGCGTCGCGCAGCACGCCGGCCGCATGGATGACGCCGCGCACCGGGCCCAGCGTCGCCCGCACCTGCTGCAGCACACCAGCCAGCGATGCGGCGTCGGTCACGTCGCCCTGTACGTAGACGACAGACGCGCCCTCGCCGCCGAGCGAAGCGACTGCACGTGCCCCCTCATCGTCGAGCGGACTGCGCCCGACCAGCGCGACATGCACGCCGCAGCCAGCCAGCCAGCGCGCGAAGGTGCGACCGAGTGCGCCCATGCCGCCGGTGATCAGATAGGTCGCGCCACGCGTGGGCAACCAGCTGTCCTGCGGCGCGTCCAGCCAGGCGAAGCGCTCTTCCTCGATGCAGCCGTCACGCACGCGCAGGCGCGGCACGCGACCGGGCGACAGTGGGCGGGCCAAGGCGGCAGCGACGGCGTCGGCGCGGCGCACCGGATCATCGGCGGTGGCTGCATCCAGTTCGAGCAGGGCGGCCGATACCCGGGGCGCTTCCAGGTGCAGGCTTTTCAACAGCCCGCCCATCGCGGCGTGGAAGCAGCGCCCGTCGTCGGACGACGGTGTGCCCACATAAACCAGCCGCAGTGCGCGTGCGCCGAGCGCGCCGACCAGCAACTGCGCCAGCGCGACGAAGCGCCGCGCGTCGGCTTCCGTGGAGCCGCGCGCGTTGCCGCTCATCCAGACTACGGTGGCCGGGAAGGCGTCACCGTGCTGCAGCAGTTCGAGCAGGGTGCGCCGATGGGCGGCGTCGGCCGCGTCCATATCCACGCAGTGCCCGTCGTGGAAGCGGAAGCGCGATGCCGTCTCGACGCTCCACAGCGGTTGCGCGGGATACAGACGACGCAGCCGGGCGGCGAGTCCGCCCAGCCCGACTCCGGCAGCGCCTGCGAGCAGCATGGGCGAGGCGGCCAGACCGGCAGGCGATCGGCCGTCGGCCACGACCCAGTGTCGCTGCAGCAGGTGCAGCGGCGCAGCGCGCACACCGTCCCAGGCGCGGAAGCAGAAGCCTTCGATGTCGGCAAGCGGCGCGCCATCGTACGCGCAGACCCGGAAGTCATAGGCGTGCAGGCCGGGTGCCGGCGTGCCGCGATAGTCGATGCGCACGACGGCGTGCTCGCGCAACGGCGCGTGCAGCGTGAGGCGGCGCATCGAGAAGGGCACGAAGGCACGGCCGGCCGCCAGCACCGCCGCCGGTGCCAGCGCGACCGCGCACTGGAACACGCCGTCGAGCAGCGCCGGATTGATGCGGCCGACGTCGTCGCGCGGCGGAACGGACAGTTCAGCGACGGCGTGATCGCCTGCGCGCTCAAGCGCGCGCACGGGCCGGAACTCGGGGCCGTAGCACAGACCCATGCGCTCGAAGCCCGCGTAGAACGCATCGCGGTCGAAGGGTCCGGTCGGACGCGCGACGGCGGCCGTCGACGCCGCGCCGGCCGCCAGAGCATGCAAGGCGCCCCGCAGATGGGCCGGACCGTCGTCGGCCGTTCCGCTGCGCACCGCGCAACGGCCGGCAGCATCGACATCCACCGTCACGTCAGCCGACGTGGCGAGCACCAGCGCGCGTCCCCACATCAGGTCACGAAACTCGATCGCCCCGTCGCCGGGCAAGCGCGCAGCCAGCAGCTGCAGGTAGCCGGCGGCGGGAAAAACCGCCAGCCCATCGACCACGTGATTGCGCGCGCGCCAGTCGTCCGGGGTGATGTGCAGCACGCCGTCCCTTGCTGCCGCGGCCGGCACACCGTCGAAGCGCACCGGTGCCGGCGTCTGTGCGCCACCTATCCAGTGGCGGGTGCGACGGAAGGGATAGGCGGGCAGATCGACCAGCTGCGGCAGGGTCTTCCCCGACTCAGGCCACAGCGTGGACCACCGTACCGACGCGCCGGCGAGCCAGCTTGTCGCCAGCGCGAGCGGATCGGCGCCCTCGGTGGCGGCCGCCTTCCGGCCGTCGGTCGCCCCACGCTGCACGCGGTCAGCCGACAGCGCCTGCAGCAGATCGGCCAGCGAGCCGGCGATGACCAGCGCCCGCGCACGCAGCGGCGTGCGCCCCAGCTGCAGCGTCGCGGCGATGCGCGCACGTCCGTCCGGCGTATCGAGCTCTGCCGCACGCGGCGCGAGCCAGTCGCGGAAGCGCGCGATGACGGCGTCCAGCTGCTCTTCATCGCTGGCCGAGAACGGAAATACCGTGGCGATAGGTCCGGCAGCGATGTCCGCGGGCACCTCGCGCCATTCCTCGACGATTACGTGCGCGTTGGCGCCGCCGGCGCCGAAGGAGCTGAGGGCGGCGCAGCGCGCCTGACCGTCGTCGGGCCACGGCTCCGTACGCTGAGGAATGCGGAAGGGTGTACGGGCCAGATCGATGGCCGGATTGATGCGCTCCGAATGCAGCGAAGCGAACAGGCGGTGCGAGCGGAACTGCAACAGCAGCCGGGTCAGCCCGGCTATGCCGGCGGCCGCTTCGAGGTGTCCGATGTTCGCCTTGACCGAACCGAGTGCGCAGCTCCGCGGCCGGTCGGCCGCCCAGCCCGCAAGCAGGCCCTCGACCTCGACCGGGTCGCCCAGACCGGTGCCGGTGCCGTGCGCCTCGACGTAGCCGATGCGGGAAGCGCCGAGGCCGGCGCGCGCAAGCGTGTCGCGGATGAGCACGCCCTGGCTGCGCGAACTGGGCACCGTGTAGCCGGTCGTGCGACCGCCGTGCGCGACGCCGGTGGCGCGGATCACACCGAGGATGCGGTCACCGGCCGCGCGTGCATCGGTCAGTCGACGCAGCACGACGACGCCCACGCCCTCGCCCGGCACGAAGCCGTCCGCCGCGTCGCCAAAGGCGTGACAGCGACCGGTCGGCGACAGCATGCGCTGCTGACTCAGCTGCACATACTTGGACGGATGCAGGTAAAGATTGACGCCGCCCGCCAGCGCCACCGCGCATTCATCGCGGCGCAGGCTTTCGCAGGCGAGATGCAGAGCGGTCAGCGACGACGAGCAGGCAGTGTCGAGCGCAATGCTGGGTCCGTCGAAATCGAGCAGCCACGACAGCCGGTTGGCCACCGACCACGGCATCGCCGTCGGCACCTGACCGCCGCCGCTGCGCCAGTGCACCTCGCCGAGCAGGGGATAGGACAGCGTGGTGATACCGGCGAACACGCCGACGCGTGCCGCGCCGCCAGGCTGCGCACGCGGCAACCGTTCGGGGCCGAGCGCCGCGTGTTCCAGCGCGTGCCACGCGCACTCGATGAACAGGCGCTCCTGCGGATCCATTACGTCGGCGTCGACTGCAGACACGCCGAAGAAGGCCGAATCGAAGGCATCGACGTCGCGCAGGAAGCCGCCCCACTTCGACGTGCTGGCCCATTGCGCACGCGCGACCGGATCGCCGCTGAACAACCCGTCGGCCGACCAGCGCTCGGCCGGCACTTCGCCGACGGCATCGACACCGGCGTCAAGCAATGCGGCGAACGATTCGAGATCGGGCGCCCCGGGGTAGCGGCCGGCGATGCCGACGATGGCGATCGCATCGTCCGCGTTTACGCCGCCAGCGTCCGTCAGGTCGTCATCGAGCACCTCCCACTCGTCGCTGAAGTGCGGCCTCGCCGAAGCGTGCGCCTCTTCGCGCGGGGAAACGGGCCGCAGCGAGGCGGACAGCCGCGCCGCTTCGTCGGGAAAGTTCGACAGCAGGTACTGATGTACATCGCCCACGGTCCGGCAGTCGTACAGGAAGGTACGGGGCAATAGCGGAAAGTGCGCTTCGAGCAGACGTCCCATGGCCACAACCGCCATCGACTCGAGCCCGATGTCCTCGAGCGCGCTGTGCGCCTCGATGCGCGCCGCATCGTGCCCCATGACATCGGCGAAGCGCTCGATGACCCACGCCAGCAAAGTTTCGTTCTGCAGTTCCACGCCGATGACCGCCCCGGTTCATGACTTTCGTCCGTGCGGAAGGCACGGCGCCGGGATGCTCAATAGCCATTACCGTGCCAGGGTTTTTCTGCTTCGCTGCAACATGTGAAATGACGCACGGAAGTGCTGTCCGACCGCCTCTCCGTCGGGCCGGATTTGCGGACCCGAAACATCGGCTGCGCAAGGAAATCGCATAACGATCAGTCGAAGTGAAACAAGATGTCATGACAGGTGATTCACGACGGACACGGTACAAAATGACTGCCGCATCGGAGTTTGCAGTTGGACACAATCTGTCCAGCATTGCGACACATGTACTACTTTTAGCCTAAGACCATCGTCCAATAAATTCTTATTTGATATCGCATTGACATTCGTAGGCGAATGATTCACGCGAGCGCGGTCACGAATCGCGGTCCCTCGCCCATTGCGCGCGATCGCTTCCCGCAGCCTTTCCCCGCTTCGATCCGGCGCGCCGAAGCGCTGATCAGGGCGGTGTCCGCCGGCCCGGCACCGGCACCGTCCTCTCCATCCAACTCTCCCCGAACTGCCCTGCCAATGCCTCTGGCATGCGTATTGCTCACGCAGCAGCCGCGACCGGACGGACATCGTCATTTGTGCGGCGCACACACAGAAGTCCGGTCATCTGCGCCGCCGGCGAACGATCGATCCTCACCCATGGAAGGACATATCTGATGAGAAGGTTCATGTGCCGGCTGGCCATCACGGCCGCGATGGCCGGGGGGACGTCCTCCGTCTGGGCGACGTCGCCGTACTCGGCGATGTATGCGTTCGGAGACAGCTTCTCGGATACCGGCAACCTGGTCGGTGCGCTGGCCACGCGGCCGGTCGAGGACGTGCTTGCCTGGTGGCCGCCGTTCGCGATCCCCGGCTACGCCGACGGCTTCTTCCAGGGGCGCCCCACCAACGGCCTGTCGGCGGTCGAGCACCTCGCTGGCACGCTGGGCATCGGCCTGACCAACTACGCATGGACCGGTGCGCTCAGCGGCCACGGCAACGTGCTGCCCTTCGTCAACACCGCCTTCGGAGCCACCGGGCTGCGCGATCAGGTCGACACTCACCTCGCGCTTACCGGCAGCGCCGATCCGGACGCGCTGTACTTCGTCTGGGGCGGACACAACGACTTCTGGGGCCTCGGTCAGGCCCTGCCCGCATCCCTCGGCGACGAAACGCGCCGAGCAGCCCTCCAGCAGGCGGGCCTGACGGCGGCGCAGGACATCGCTGCAAACGTGGATGCGCTGGTCGAGGCCGGCGCCCGCAACATCCTCGTGCTCAACAGCATCGCGCTCGAACACGAGCCTTTCTGGGCGAGCGCCTTTGCCGCCGATCCCGATCTGCGCGCCCTGCTGCACGAGGGCGTCGACACCATGAACATCCGGCTCGACAGCCTGCTCGACACGCTGGACAGCAGCCGGCCGGCGCTGAACCTCATGCGCTTCGACGCGCAGGACTGGTACGAGGACACGATAGCCGCCGTACTCGCCGGCAATGCACCGGGTGGACTGACCAACGCAGCGTCCGCCTGTTTCGACTTCAACGGCAGCGCCTTCGCCGCCTGCGGAACGCCGGACGAGTACTTCTTCTGGGACTCGATCCACCTCACCACCGCCGCGTACTCGATGCTGGCCAGCGAACTTGCCGGCGTTGCGGCCGCGCCGGTCCCTGAACCGTCCGCCGCAACCATGCTGGCCGCCGGCGGTGTGCTGCTCCTGCTTCGTCGCCGTCGCATCCGGACAGCGATGAGGTCCTGACCACCGGAAGCACCTTAAGGAATGTACCGACGGGCACCCGGCCTCGCGGCCGGCACCACCCTCCCTTCGTCGCCCCTTTTCACTTCCGATATGCATCCGCAGCCGCGGACCGCGATCGGCCTGCCGGAGATGCCGACCATGTTCGACCAGACCTTCATCGAGAACCCCTACCCGACCTACCGTGCGCTGCGCGAAGCCGGCTCCGCGCACTGGAATGGCGACTTCCTCGGCGGCGCGTGGCTGCTGCCCCGCCACGCCGACATTGCCCCGGTGCTGCGGGACGCCCGGCTCAGCGCGCAGCGCAGTCACTGCTACAGCGCGCTGCTGCCGGAGCCGGTGCAGCCGGCGTTCGCGGAGTTCAACCGTGTCTTCGGCATGTGGCTGCTGTTCCAGGACGCGCCGGAACACACGCTGCTGCGCAAGCTGATGAACAAGGGTTTCGCACCGCAGGTGATGGACCTGTGGCGTGACGCGATCACGCGTACCGCGCACATGCTGATCGATCGCCTGCCCGCGCACGGCACGGTCGACTACATGGGCAGCTTCGCCCACCCCTTTCCGGCGCTGGTCATCTGCGAACTGATGGGCGTCGATGCCCGCGACCAGGCCGAATTCATCGAATGGTCCGACGCCATCGCCCGCTTCTTCGGCAACCCGGCCAGTTCGCTCGAAGTCGCCTACCGCGGGCGTGACAGCCTGCTGGCGATGACGCGCTACTTCGAGGCGGTGGTCGAGCAGCGCCGGCACGCACCCGGCGACGATCTGATCAGCCTGCTCATCCGCATCGAGGAGGACGAGGAAGCGCTGAACGGCGAACAGGTGGCTTCGCAGTGTTCGATGCTGATGTTCGGCGGCCACGAAACGACGCGCAACCTGCTCGGCAACGGCATGCTCGCGCTGCTGCGCCACCCCGACCAGATGCAGGCGCTGCGCGACGACCGCTCGCGCATTCCGAACGCGGTGCGTGAAATGCTGCGCTACGACAGCCCGGTGCAGTACCTCACCCGCATCGCCGCCGAGGACTTCGAGTACGCCGGGGCGCAGATCCGGCGCGGGCAGATGGTGGTGCCGCTGATCGCCTCCGGCAACCGCGACGAGACGCGTCATGTCGACGCCGACCGCTTCGACATCGGCCGCGCCGACACCGCCCATTTCGCCTTCGGTCACGGCCCGCACGTGTGCATCGGCACACGTCTCGCGCTGCTCGAAGCCGAGATCGCCTTCGACGCGCTGCTCGCCCGCTGCCCGCACATCGCCGCCGTCGACACCCGGCCCGAATGGCTGGCGAACTTCGGTTTCCGCGGCCTCAGCACGCTGCGCCTCGACATGCAGACCCAGCCGGCCGACGCTGGCGCGGTCGCCGCCTGATGCCTTCAACCCATCTCAGGAGCCCTCCCGTGACCGAACGCTGCCCGACCCCGCTCGATGTCCGTTCCACGCTGCCCGACATCGCCTACGCCTACAGCCTGCCGCTGGGCAGCCTGCTCTTCCTGACCGTGGCCAGCCTCTTCGCCGGGCTGTGGACGCTGTCGCTGTCGATGGACAATCTGGCCCTCAAGGCGCTGTTCGGCGTCATGAGCGGCCAGGCCATCGGCATCATGTTCGTGATCGGCCACGACGCCGCGCACGGCTCGCTGACCAACCGGCCCTTCTTCGACCGCCTGTACGCGACGCTGGCCTTCATGCCTTCGCTGCATCCGGTATGCACGTGGAAGATCGAGCACAACAAGATGCACCACGGCTGGACCAATCTGAAGGGCATGGACCCGGTCTATCCGCCGATGTCGCCGGACGAGTTCGCCGCGCTGTCACCGTGGCAGAAGCGCGTGCATCGCTTCTACCGCAGCATCTGGGGCTTCGGCTGCTACTACCTGTTCGACATCTGGTGGAAGGTGCTCATCCTGCGTCGCTCGGAAAACGGCAAGGAGATTCCGCCGGCCGTCGCGCTGGCCGATTTCGTCGCGGTGTTCGGCTTCCTCGCCTTCGAGGTTTTCATGGCCTACCTGTTTGCCGCAGACGCGGCCGGCTTCGCGTGGAACCTCGTACTGTGCGTCGGGCTGCCCTTCCTGGTGTGGAACTACGTTATGACCTTCGTGACCATCCAGAACCACACCTACCCGACCATCCGCTGGTACGACAACCGCGACGAGTGGAACTACTTCCGCGCCCAGGTCGAAGGGTCCATCCATACCGAAGTGCCGGCCTGGCTGGATTTCTCCTTCGCCCGCGTGTTCCAGCACACCGCCCACCACGTCGACAAGAAGATTCCGCTCTACCGGCTGGTGAAGACCCAGGCTTCACTGGAACAGACCTTCAGCGGCAACGTGAAGAAGGTGAAGCTGACGCTGAAGGAATTCCTGACCGTGCTGAACGACTGCCAGATGTACGACTACCGTCGCCACGTCTGGATGTCCTTCCCACGCGGCTGATCAACCGGGAGGCGCGGCATTGCGGGCAATCATGTGCCGCGCCACCGTGTGATAGAGCGGCTGACTGAAGAAGCGCGACACCCCGGCGGACAGCAGCGACACCGCCATCAGGCCGATGATGACCGAATAACCGTCGACCATTTCCATGACGATGATGAAGGAGGTGATCGGCGCCTGTGTCACGGCGGCGAGAAAGCCGGCCATGCACAGCACCAGCAGCAGGCCCTGCGCCTCCTGCTGGCCGAGCAGCGGTGCCAGGTCGTGCCCGATGCCTGCGCCTATGGCCAGACTTGGCGCGAAGATGCCGCCCGGCAGGCCACTCAGGTAGGCGATCAGCGTGGCGATGAACTTGACCGGGCCGTAGTACCACGCGAGCTGCGTGTCGCCTTCGAGCAGCGCACGCGTTTCGGCGTAGCCGCTGCCGAAGCTGACGCCGCCACTGACGAAGCCGAGCGCCGCCACCAGCAGGCCACAGGCGGCGGCGAACACGACCGGGCGCCGGGCGCGCAGATCGGCCAGCGGACCGCGCCACGACGTCGACCCGATGATGAGCATGCGCGAGAACAGTCCGCCGGCGACGCCGCACACCAGCGCGGTCACCGCGACGGCCAGTGCCATGTCGCGGTCGCTGCTGGCGATGGCGATCTGCCCGAAATAGCTGGCCTTGCCGAGAAAGGTCTGCGACACGATGCCGGCCAGCACGATGGCGGTGATGATGAGACCGCTCATGCGTGCCTCGACGCTGCGCGTCAGCTCCTCGATCGCGAAGGCGATGCCGGCCAGCGGCGTGTTGAAGGCGGCTGCGATGCCGGCCGCACCGCCGGCCACCAGCATGTGCGTGCGCGGAATGTGCAGCGCGCCGGGCAGCCAGCGATGCAGCACATTCATCAGCGAAGCACCGACCTGCACCGTCGGGCCTTCGCGGCCAAGCGAGAAGCCGCTGCCGACCGCCGCCACGCCGATGAACACCTTGCCGACGATGATGCGCAGCGTCAGCAGCGGTCGCCAGCCAGCCGTTTCCGGTCGGGACATTTCGGCGATGGTCTGCGGAATGCCGCTGCCCTCTGCACCGGCGAACCAGCGGCGCGTGATCCATACGCACAGCGCGCCGCCCAGCGGCGTCAGCAGAAAGGGCCACCACGGGTGGCTCGCCGCGGTGTCACGGAACAGGTGCACCGCGTGGTCCGAAAGCTGCGCAAAGCCGACCGCCAGCAGACCGACGCCGACCGCGCCGCCCCACAGCACGAGGCGCCCGAGCCAGACCTTCAGATAGGCGTAATGACGCCGGCGCAGGATGGGATTCTTCAGGCGCAGCCAGGCGGCAGTCAGCCGGGCACGCAATGTTTTCTGATCGGCCATGTCGGACGTCGTTGTCGGAGGTGGGCAGCAAGTTCGGCCAAGCGACGCAAGATGCGTGCCGCGCCATTCTGCCCCTTGCGCCCGGGCGTTATGCCCTTTTGACGCGCCGCAGATGCACGGCGGACGCGACTGATGCACCATAGCGGCGCACGGCGTTTCTTCGCGCCCACCCGAAACAGGAGCCAAACATGACTTCAAGCACGGGCGGCATCGCCGTCGCCCCCCACCACCTCGCCGCAGAATCTGCGCGCGACGTCATGCGCGAAGGTGGCAACGCCATCGAGGCAATGATCGCTGCAGCGGCCACCATCGCCGTCGTCTACCCGCACATGAACGCGCTCGGTGGCGACGGCTTCTGGCTGATCGCCGAACCGGGCGAGGCACCGCGCGCGATCGACGCCTGCGGCGCCTCTGCCGCACTCGCGAGCCGCGCCTGGTACGCCGACCAGGACGTGCGCGATCGCATCCCGAACCGCGGCCCGCTGGCCGCACTGACCGTGGCCGGCACCGTTTCCGGCTGGCAGCTCGCGCTGCAGGCAGCGGCCGAAGCCGGTGGCCGACTGCCGCTGTCGCGCCTGCTGCGCGACGCCGAACATCACGCGCGCAACGGCGTCACGGTGACCGAGAACCTGGCACGCAGTCTGCGCGTGAAGGAACCCGAGGTCGGCCCGCAGCCCGGTTTCGCGCTGAACTTCATGCCCGACGGCGAGTTGCCCGCGGCCGGCAGCACGCTCTACCAGCTGCGGCTGGCCGACACGCTGTCGCAGCTTGCGCGCGAAGGTCTGTCCGATTTCTATACCGGCGAACTGGCCCGGCGCATGGCGTCGGCGCTGGAGCGTGCCGGCAGTCCGCTGCGGCTGTCCGACTTCGCGGCCCACCGCGCGCAATGGCGCACGCCGCTGGAACTGGAGCACAGCCTGGGTCGCATCTACAACATGCCGCCACCGACCCAGGGCCTGCTGTCGCTGCTGATACTGGGACAACTCGACCGACTCGGTCTGAAGGGGCTGCACGGACAGTCGGTGGACTACATCCACCGCGTGGTCGAGGCGACCCGTCAGGCCTTCCGCATCCGCGACCGCTATCTGACCGATCCGGTGCGCATGCGTGTCGACGCGCAATCGCTGCTGTCATCGGAATGCCTCGACACACTTGCCGACAGCATCGACCCCGAGCGCGCCGGCGGCCGCGTCAACACCGCGCCCGGCGATACCGTCTGGCTCGGCGTCGTCGATGGCGAAGGCCGTGCGGTAAGTTTCATCCAGAGCATCTATCACGAGTTCGGCAGCGGCGTCGTGGCCGGCGACACCGGCGTGCTGTGGCAGAACAGGGGCGTCAGCTTTTCGCTGCAGGCGGGCGCGCTGAATGCGCTCGACCCCTGCCGCAAGCCCTTCCACACGCTGAATCCGCCGATGGCGCAACTGAAGGACGGGCGCACTGTTGTGTACGGCAGCATGGGTGGCGACGGTCAGCCGCAGTTCCAGGCCACCGTGTTCACCCGCCATCTCGTCTTCGGCGACAGCGTTCAGGACGCCGTGTCGGCACCGCGCTGGCTGCTTGGCCGCACCTGGGGTTCGGCCAGCGAAACGCTGAAGCTCGAGTCGCGCTTCGCCCCCGAGGTGTTCGAGCAGCTGACCGCGCGCGGCCACGCGATCGAATCGCTGAGCGATTTCGACGACAGCGCCGGACACGCCGGGCTGATCGTGCGTTATCCGGATGGTCGGGCCGAAGGCGCGGCGGACCCGCGATCGGATGGTTCGGTCGAATACGCCTGAGCGCCTCAGCGCCTGAGCGCCTGAGCGCCCCGGCGCACGGCGCCCGCTGCCGACCCGAAGGCTTGGCGATCCGGCGAACCCCGGCGTCGGCGGGCCGGATGGAGTCCGGTAGAGCGTTAACCCCTACTTAATGCATGGTTATTGTTCGTGCAGGACGATGGCGGCAGATCGTGGTCGCGTCACCGGACGACGACGCGCATTGTCCGGCCGGACAGCGCGCGTCGCTCGTTGCTGACTCGCTCCGCGACAGGCGCAGCGCCTGCCCGGATGGGTCACCAGTCCGCGGAAAGCGCTGCCCCCACACTTCGGTACGAGGAGAGCGCCATGCACAGAACATCATCGAACACCGCGCGCTGGATCGTCGCCGCGCTTCTGGCCGGAGGCACCGGCGCCACACTTGCCAGCCCGACCTTGTACGGCAGCCTGAGCAATTTCGACGTCTATAACGACACCGGTTCTGAAACGCACGGCTTCGAGATCGAGTTGCATGGCGTGTCGGCGGCGGACGTCAGCTACACCTTCGGCGGCGATTACAACCGCTACGGCAGTCCGCGCATCGACAGCTTCGCCGATGGCATCTTCGTCCGCTACCTCGCCGCCTACGACAGCGCCCGCGGACTGTTCCTGGCCGCAACACCGGTGCCGAGCAGTTTCTCGCCGACCGACGGTCACAGTTGCTGGTCAGGTGGCGGTGCCGGTTACGCCGGCAGCGGTTGCGAGCACTTCGGTCTCGGTCTGAACAAGAACGCGACAAGTACCCAGTACCGCTGGCTCAAGGGCGACGCGGCCACCGGCCAGATTAGCGCGGTCGGCAGCAACGTCCTGATCGCCGCGCCGGCATGGCAGGTCGTCGATCCCGCCCCCGCCGACCCCGGCCTGCCGGCAGCTCCGCCGGTCGTACAGGCGGTGATCGCACCGGAACCTGCGGAAGACCGCGAACAATACGGCGTGGCGCAGTGGGTCAAGGTCTATACGACCGAGATCGAGCGCGAAGTCGAACTTGAAGAACTGCTGAGCGACAACGCGGTCGTGCCGCGCGAACAATCGGAAACCGAAATCGAGTGGGTGCTGTTCCAGGCCAAGCCGGCGGACAAGGACAACGGCGAGGGTGACGAACTGCTGCTCGAAAAGCCCCTTGCCGCTGATTTCGACGACAAGAAGTCGGTCATCCGTCGCTACGAGTTCTACGAGTATCTGGGTGCCTACAATCCGGAGGACAATGAGGCGCAGCCCCTCGACGAGGCGGATCCGGTCGGTGCCGGCGAAGTCGGCCGTTACATCGGCGCGCAGATGGCAGCCGCCAACCTGATGGCGGCGCCTGTGCCCGAACCCTCGACCTGGCTGTCGATGTTGGCCGGCCTCGCGGTGGTCGGGCGGATGTGTCGCCGCCGGATCCGCTGACAGGCCAACGCCGGACGGGATCGGTCGCCGCAAGCGTTGAACCTGTTCTGTCGGCAGTTGGCGCGACTCAGGGGCTCGGGCGTTCCGTGCGCGCCGTCTTCCAGCGCGCCACGCCGAGCAGTTCGTGCAGCAGCGCCTCGACCGAGGCCGTGCTCATCGTGTAAGGGTCGAATTCGGGACGTGGGCAGTACTTCAGGAACAGCGCGCGATTATCGGCCGTGTAGCCGACGTATCCCATGGCCCAGTCGGCGAAGTCGCGCGCCGTGACCTCGGTGAAGCCGAGAATGGCCGGATCGCGATGACGCGTGTCGCCGACGATGCGGTGATAGACCTCGTTCACCTCCCGCCGCCCGCCTTCCAGACACTGCAGGAACACGCCGCCGGTGTAGCACAGCGCCCCGGTGACGCCGACGCGCGCGTTGTTCGCCTGCGAGCGGGCAAGGATGTGGTCGATGTCGCCGGGTGCGAGGCCGTCGCGGACCTTGCTGGCGTAGATGAGGCGGACGAGCATGGCGGTCTCCTGTGAAGTGTCCGCTTCGACCGCATCAGGCGTTCCGGTGTTTCAGGGCGATGCACGGCGTCGACCGGTAGAATGGCGACCTTTCCCGCCGCCCTGCCCGCCTCACATGTCCATCCAGTGGTTCCCCGGTCACATGACCGCCGCGCGCAAGCATGCGACCGACGCGATGAAATCGATCGACGTCGTGGTCGAGGTGCTTGACGCGCGCCTGCCGGAGGCGAGCAGCAATCCGCTGATCCACGCCATCCGCACGCACCGGAACCGGCCCTGCCTGAAGCTGCTGAACAAGGCGGACCTGGCCGACCCCGACGTGACCGCGGCCTGGCTCAAGTTCTTCAACAGCCAGCCGAACACCAAGGCGGTCGCCATTTCGGCGCGCAAGCCGGGCGACGCCGGCCGCATCCAGTCGCTGGCGCAGTCGCTCGCGCCGCACCGCGACGACAATCTGAAGCCGCTGCGCGTCATCATCATGGGCATTCCGAACGTCGGCAAATCGACACTGATGAATGCGCTGGTGAAGAAGAAGGTGGCCGCCACCGGCGACGAACCGGCGATCACCAAGAGCATCCAGCGCATCCACCTGAATCCGCGGCTCACGCTGTACGACACGCCTGGCCTGATGTGGCCGAAGATCGAGCACGAGAGCGACGGCCTGATGCTGGCCGCCAGCCACGCCATCGGCCGCAACGCCATCATCGACGAGGAGGTCGCCACCTTCCTCGGCAACCTGCTGCAGGCGCGTTACCCGCAGATGCTGACCGCCCGCTACGGCTGCACGCCGGACATGGACGGCGTAGCAGTGATCGAACACATCGCCGCGCGCCGCGGCTACCGCGTCAAGGGCGGTGCACCGGATCTGGAAAAGGCCGCGTTCACGCTGCTGCAGGACTACCGCGACGGGCTGATCGGACGTGTGAGCCTCGAAACGCCGGAGACAAGGGCGCAGATGCTGGCCGAGGACAAGGCGGCCAAGGCGGCCGCTGCTGAACAACGCGACGAAGCCTGACCTCGAACGCACGCCGGATCACCGGTCAACTGACAACGCCCTTGCCATCTCGTCACGAGGCGGCAAGGGCGTCACGGGGCCCGTCGTCATTCGATCCGCGCAGCAGACGCGCAGCCTGTGCGGCGCAATGCGATGCCCGGCGGCTCAGGCGAAGGTGTCGTCAAACAGGCGGGCAGCCCACTTCATCATCTGTTCGTAGTTCTCCTTGCTGCGCGCCGGTGCCTCACCGAAAGACGCATCGACCCGCTTCATCAGGCGTGTTGCCGGATCGTAGGCAAACACGGCGTTCAACCACGACGCAGTGTCGTAGGTGATCGGGCTGAAACAGGCGGAATTCGCCACCACGCTCTGCATGCGGACAGCGTCATCCACCGGCCAGCCGTTGATCATTCGCACAACGGCGTCGGCGCAGATCTTCGCTTCCGAGTTGGCAATGTGTCCGGCCTTCGGCATGCCGGTACCTTGGGCATCGCCGATCACATGTATGCGCGGCACCGCGGTCGACTCGTAGGTCAGCGGATCCACGCCGGCCCAGCGGCCATTCAGGTTCACCACCCCTGTATCGTGCGCAAGCCGGGCCGCCGTGTTGCGCGGAATGACGTTCAGCACGTCGGCGGCCCACGAGGTCTCGCCACCGATGCCATCACTGATCCAGGCCAGCTTTCGCCCCGCTTCGAAACTCACGCGCCTGACTTCAGCGTTCGGTACATACTCGAGCCGCCCTGGGTACAGCGTGGCGAAAGCCCGGTGGAACATGATCGGCTCGGCCTGAATATCTGCATTTGCGTCCAGCACGACCAGCTTTGATCTGGGCTTGCGGCGCTTCAGGAAATCGGCGATCACGCAGGCACGCTCGTAGGGCCCGGGCGGACAGCGGTACGGCGCTTTCGGAATGCTCATCACCACCGTGCCGCCGTCGCGCAGCGCATTCAACTGGTCGCGCAGCGCCTGGGTCTGTGGTCCCGCCACCCACGCGTGCGGCACAAGATTTTTCTGTTCCGGCGTATCCAGACCTAGCACAGGATCGAAGCCGATGCCGGGCGCGATGACCAGCCGATCGAAGTCCAGTGCAATCCCGCTCGCAAGATCAAGCTTTCCTGCCACCGCATCAGCGGCCATCGCGCGATCTGCCACGACCTCGATGCCGTAGCGCTGTTTCAGGAGGTCGTAGCCGAAACCCAGACCAGCCAGCTTGACCCGGTCGTTCAGTACCAGATTGCTCAGAATGCACGAGACATGCCGTGCATTCGGCTCGACCAACGTCACCGACACACCGGCGCCGCCCCACAGCGCGATGTATTTCGCCGCCGTCGCACCGCCGAATCCGCCACCCACCACCACGATGCGTGCTGCAGCCGCGCGAGCAGGCCTCGGCAGGCCCGCCGACGCCAGTACCGCGGCGCTGCCCAGCGCACCCAGGAAGCCGCGTCGATTCAGCGGCTGTTCGAACATCGTCTCGAATTTCATGTCAGTGCCCCTCAACTCGATTTCCGCACGGTCGGCTTCTTCGTCACAAGCTTCGTCGTGACGGATCTTCTGGCCAGCGGCTTCGTCGCGGACACCGTCTTTACGCGCACGCTCTTCGAGCTCTTGCTCTTTTGCCGGGTATCGCTGTCGTCGCTGTCCTCCGAGCGGGGAGATGTGCCTGAGCCAGGCGCATAAGCGGCGAACCAGCCCGCAATGCGTCGAATCTGATCATCGGTATAGCCACGCGCCTGCATGTGCATGATGTCGAGCTCCTTGCTCGAATCGCGCATTTCGGCCAGCTCTTCTGCGATTTCGGCGGCGGTCTCGCCGTTCAAGCGGTCGAAACCGCCCTTGCCGGACGCGTCCGCCGCGTGGCAGCCCAGGCACTGGGACGCCAGCAACCGGTCGTCTTCGACTGCCGCACCCGCGCTCAATGCGGAAGCAGCAAGTCCGGCTGCAAGCGCGACATGCGCCAGCCTGCTCTTGAGGTCAGTCATGGGAACCCTCCCGTGTGGAGAACGAGGAATAGGGTCCCACTAAGCGCGATCCCGGGAGTTAACGGGGCATTACCCGGCGCATTAAATAACGTCCATCCCGCAGACAGCATCGAACCCGACAGCGCGGGCGCGACGCCGGTCTCGTCTCAGAGCGCTTCGAACACCTCGCACTCACCGAGCGGCTTGCCCGCAACATCCTTGGCCGACAGCAACGGTTCGCCCGCCAGCGGCCACTGCACACCGACCGTCGGGTCGTTCCACGCAAGGCTGCGCTCGTGTTCCGGCGCGTAGTAGTCGGTTGTCTTGTACAGGAAGTCCGCCGACTCGCTCAGCACGTAGAAACCATGCGCGAAACCGGCCGGCACCCAGAACTGGCAGTGGTTCTCGCCGCTCAGTTCCACACCGTACCAGCGGCCGAAGGTAGGCGATGACCGGCGCAGGTCGACCGCGACGTCGAACACACTCCCCTGCGACACGCGCACCAGCTTGCCCTGCGGTTGCCGCACCTGGTAGTGCAGTCCGCGCAGCACGCCGCGTCCGCTGCGCGAGTGGTTGTCCTGCACGAAATCCAGCTTCAGCCCGGTCACTTCGGCGAAGGTGCGCGCGTTGAAGCTTTCCATGAAGAAGCCGCGGGCGTCGCCGAACACTTTCGGTTCGAGCACGAGCAACCCTTCTATGCCGGTTTCGATCACCTTCATCAGAACACCTGTTCGTCAATGATGCGCAGCAGGTACTGGCCGTAACCGCTCTTGGCCAACGGGGTGGCGATCTTCTTCAGCTGCTCGGAATCGATCCAGCCCTGGCGCCAGGCGATCTCTTCCGGGCACGATATCTTCAGGCCCTGACGCTTCTCCAGTGTCTGGATGAACTGCGCCGCCTCGATCAGCGAGTCGTGCGTGCCGGTGTCCAGCCAGGCGTGACCGCGGCCCATCACCTGCACTTCCAGTTCGCCGCGCTCCAGATACACGCGATTCAGGTCGGTGATTTCGAGTTCGCCACGCGGCGAGGGCTTCAAGCCACGGGCAATCGCGCTCGCCTGACCGTCGTAGAAGTACAGCCCGGTCACCGCGTAGCGGCTGCGCGGCTTGGCCGGCTTCTCTTCCAGACTGATCGCGCGTCCGTTGCCGTCGAACTCGACCACGCCGTAGCGCTCCGGGTCGGTCACGCCGTAGGCGAATACCGTAGCCCCTGCCTCCCGTGCGCTGGCCGACTTCAGGTCGTGTGCGAATTCGTGGCCGTAGAAAAGGTTGTCGCCGAGCACCAGCGCCGACGGCCCGCCGCCGATGAAGTCCTCGCCGATGATGAAGGCCTGCGCCAGGCCGTCCGGGCTGGGCTGCACCGCGTATTCGATCTTCATGCCCCAGGCCGAACCGTCGCCCAGCAAGGACTGGAAGCGCGGCGTGTCCTGCGGCGTCGAAATCACCAGTACGTCGCGTATGCCCGCCAGCATCAGCGTCGACAGCGGGTAGTAGATCATCGGCTTGTCGTAGACCGGCATCAGCTGCTTCGATACCGCGATCGTCACCGGGTGCAGGCGCGTGCCGGATCCACCGGCCAGTACGATGCCCTTGCGTGTCATGTGGGTGCTCCTGATTCTGTTCAGAGGATTTCGGCCAGCATCCGGTCCACGCCCTGCTGCCAGGGCGGCAGCACGAGACCGAAGACCTCGCGCAGGCGGCGGGTATCGAGCCGCGAATTGAGCGGACGCGTGGCCGGTGTGGGGTAATCGGTGGTCGGGATGGGCAGGATGGCATCCGGTGCGACCTTGATCGCGTGACCGGCCGCGCGCGCGCGCTCGATCACGTGTGCGGCGTAGCCGTACCAAGACGTTTCGCCGGCGGCGACGCAGTGGTAGAGCCCGCTCAGTTCGGGCCGGGCGCGCAGCATGCGCGCAGCGTGTGCGCTGACGTCGGCCAGCAGTTCGGCGCCGGTCGGCGCGCCGAACTGGTCGGCGATCACGGTGAGCCGTTCGCGCTCCTTCGCCAGCTTCAGCATGGTCTTCGCGAAGTTGCCGCCGCGCGCGGCATAGACCCAGCTGGTGCGCAGGATGAGGTGAGTAGCGCCGGACGCTGCGATCAGCTGCTCTCCCTCCAGCTTGGTACGGCCATAGACGCTGAGCGGCCCGGTCGCCGCCGTCTCGTCGCGCGGCGCGTCACCACTGCCGTCGAACACGTAATCCGTCGAATAGTGAATAAGGTGGGCGCCGAGTGCCTTCGCTTCCTGCGCGATGCGGCTAGGCGTGCTGGCGTTGATCAGGCGCGCCAGATCGGCCTCGCTCTCGGCCTTGTCGACCGCGGTGTGCGCAGCCGCATTGACGATGAGGTCCGGCGCCACACGGCGGACGGTTGCCGCCACGGCCTCCGGCTGACTGAAGTCGCCGGAAAGATCGCCCGCGGTATCGAAGTCCAGCGCAATCAACTCGCCCAGCGGCGCGAGCGCGCGCTGCAATTCCCACCCAACCTGTCCGCCTTTGCCGAACAGCAGGATCTTCATGCCGACGCTCCGCCGTACTGCTTGCTCACCCAGTCGCGGTAGCCGCCGCTGAGCACGTCCTGCACCCAAGGCTGGTTGTCCAGATACCAGCGCACCGTCTTGCGGATGCCGGTGTCGAAGGTTTCCGCCGGCTTCCAGCCCAGTTCGCGCTCGATCTTGCGCGCGTCGATCGCGTAGCGCCGGTCGTGGCCCGGGCGGTCCTTCACGTAGGTGATCAGCCGCTCGTAGGGGCCGGCGGCATCCGGCTTCATTTCGTCGAGCAGCGCGCACACGGTGCGCACGATGTCGATGTTCGGCTTCTCGTTCCAGCCACCGATGTTGTAGGTCTCGCCCAGACGCCCGCGCGCCAGCACTTCGCGGATGGCCGCGCAGTGGTCCTTCACGTACAGCCAGTCGCGCACCTGCTGGCCGTCGCCATATACCGGCAGCGGCTTGCCGGCCAGCGCATTGACGATGATGAGCGGGATCAGCTTCTCGGGAAAGTGGTAGGGGCCGTAGTTGTTCGAACAGTTGGTGGTCACCACCGGCAGGCCGTAGGTGTGGTGCCAGGCGCGTACCAGATGGTCGCTCGCCGCCTTGCTCGCCGAGTAGGGGCTGTTCGGTTCGTAGGCATTGGTTTCGGCAAACGGCGGGTCGGTCGGCTTGAGCGAGCCATAGACCTCGTCGGTGCTCACGTGGTGGAAGCGGAAGGCGGCCTTGTCGTCGCCTTCGAGTGCGCCCCAGTAGCCACGGGCCGCTTCCAGCAGCGTGAAGGTGCCGGTGACGTTGGTGCGCATGAATTCGCCCGGGCCGTGGATCGAGCGGTCGACGTGCGATTCGGCGGCGAAATGCACGATGGCGCGCGGACGGTGCTGCGCGAGCAGGCGGTCGATCAGATCACGGTCGCAGATGTCGCCGTGCACGAAGATATGCCGCCCGTCGCCATCGAGCGACGCCAGGTTGGCGCGGTTGCCCGCGTAGGTCAGCGCGTCGAGGTTGACGACCGGCTCGTCGCTGCCGGCCAGCCAGTCGAGAACGAAGTTGCTGCCGATGAAGCCGGCACCGCCGGTTACCAGGATGGTCATGATGCAGACGCCTGTGCGATGTTTGAGCCATCACTTTACCGCTGGCATGACAGCACGCGGTGAAGTGCATGGCACATCTACCGGCTCAGCGCAGCAGCTTCACCACTGGATCCGCGTACGGCCCCTCTATGCTCACCGGCGCGCGCACCGTCGTTGCCGAGCCCTGCAAGGTCACATCGAGGCGCCCGCGCAGGGTGTCGTCGGCAAGACGCAGCGTACCGTTGGCGCCGACCAGGCCCGATTCCATCACCACCTGGCTCAGGCTCACGCCGCTGGCGTCGACCACCGCATTGGCGTCCAGGCGATCGAAGCGCGTACTACCGCCGCGCACGCCACCCGGCCGGGGGATGCGCACCGCCTGCACAAGATCGACGCGCTCGATCTGTCCGCGCTGCACCCCCATCGTGCCGGTGCCACGGAGGTTCTTCTGCAATTCCTCGTAGTTCCGACCCTCGCCGGTCAGCGACAGGGACAAGGACAGATCACCGGTCAGCAACAGCGTCGGCGCGAACACCTTCAGCAGGCCGCCGAGGCTCAGACGGGAGGTCTGCAACTGCCCTTCGAACCTTGCGACGTCGGCAAAGTCCAGCGCCACGCTGCCAGTCGCGTAACCGTCGTAGAGCTTCACATCCAGCTTGTCAAATTGCAGACGACGGCTGTTCAGCGTGCCCTGTGCCTCCAGCACGTCGAACAGCAGCGAAGGCTTGCCCGGGGTCTGCCAGCCCAGCGCCGTCATCGACACGCTCCAGACACCGCCAGCGTTGTTGCCCTGGAGCTTGAGCCCGCCGTCGGCAGAGGCGAGCGACAGACGCGTCAGCACGCCGTTCTCGTCCAGCGCCAGATCGCCGCCGAGCGCGCCGATCGCACCATCGAGCAGCACGATGCTGGCGTCGACCATGCTGACGTGCTCGACCGTGACCCAGCGCGAAGCCCAGTTGATGTCCTGGCGGCGCGACAGCGCAGGCAGGAAAGACAGATTCAGCGCCGCACGCTCGATGCGCACGTCGCGCAGAACGGTGCGTTCCGACAGCAGCGTGGACACCCGCGGCAGCAACTTCACCGCGCCGATTTCGAGTTGCCCCGGCCCACCCACCGTCACCCCTTCGAGTGCGATGGACGGCTCGGGAAACAGGCTGGGCGAAACCGAAGCGATGCGCACCGGCTGCCCCAGCAATTCGGTCGCCAGGGACTCGAAGTGCGGCAGATGGCGCTGATAGGGATAAAGGAAGAAAAGGCCGACCAGCAGCACCAGCAGCGCCGCCGCGGAAAGGACGATCTTCTTGCCGAGCGAACCCGGGGGGCCCTTGCGGTCGCCGACACGTCCGGCAAACAGATCGAACAGTCGCTGCAGGCCACCGCCGCTGCGCTCCGCCGACGACGCTGCGGCATCCGGCGAGGCGGACATCATCGCCCGACGGATGGCACCCCGTACATCGTCGGCCGCAGACAGTGCTGCGGCCGGTGCCGGGGAATTCGCCGGTGCCGGCGCCGCCAGCTCGGGCAAGGCCATCGCGAACTCGTCAAGCACCGGCGACTCCTTGGCGGACGCTTTCTCATGCGCCCGCCGGATGTCGTCCGACACCGGCGTGATCGGCTGGCTGACCAGATCCTCGATATCGACCAGCATGGACGACAGCTCGGCGCGGTCCGCCTCCTCGCCCTGCGTGGGCGCGTCGATCCGGCGCACCAGTCCGCGGTGCTCCAGTTCGCCGACCAGACCTTCGACGATGAGCGGATCGCCAAACTGCTGCGCCAGATTGCCGACAGGCGTGCGCCCGTCGATCATGATCAGGATGGAGCGCAAGTTGCGCTGGACGATGGTGCGCTTGCTCACCGCCTCTTCGCCAGCCTCGGTCTTTACGTAAACAGCATTTTCGTTCATGGATGCGCGCTGGCCGCCTTGCCGCGCCGGCTGGATCACCGACGCTGAAGAGATGAAGTCATGCGGTTGTGGCTGCCAGACAGTCTTGCAGGCAGCGGTGACGCGATCATAAATCGACTCGGGTGCCGAGTGACCGCACATTCAGCCCGAAGAAAATATCCCATCAATCGCTTGACGATCGCTGGAAGGCTGTCTATAGTTGCGGCCTCTTTCTTCCCCGATAGCTCAGTCGGTAGAGCGCCGGACTGTTAATCCGTAGGTCCCTGGTTCGAGCCCAGGTCGGGGAGCCAAGACACCAAAGGCCCGCAGCGATGCGGGCCTTTTCCGTTTACGACCTTGTGCGCGCGGCGGGAGATTTGTCACCACCGTGGCAGCGGCGACCTGATCGCCCCGGAACGGGCACCTTCCTGACCCGCTTGCAGACGTGCGAAGAACGCCTCGCTGGATTCGCGCCGCCCTCAATCATCCGCCACTCGCCGCCCTCAAGGCACGCCGCTTGATACGGAGTTTCTGACAACTCTGATCCAGGGGCGCACATGTTCGACCTCGACGTGGATGTCTGGGAGCTCGTGTTTCGCACGGTGGCGATCTACATCGGCCTGCTCGCGCTGATCCGCCTGTCCGGCAAGCACACGATCGGGCAGTTCACGCCCTTCGACCTGCTCGTCGTGATGCTGCTCAGTGAAGGGGCCAGCAACGCGCTGACTGGCGGCGACAATTCGCTGGTCGGCGGGCTGCTGATCTGTGCGCTGCTGTGTCTGCTCAACCTCGTCGTCGCAATGCTGTCCGCACGGAGCACTCGGGTCGAAGCGCTTCTGGGTGGCGAAGCCATCCTGATCGGACGCAACGGCAAAATCTACTACCCGGTGCTCGAACGCCACCACGTTTCGCGCAATGACATGCATCAGGCGCTGCGCGAGGCCGACTGCGACCTGGACGAGATGCGCTTCGCCTTCCTGGAGGCGGACGGCAGCATCAGCGTGCAGAAGCGCCGCCCGCATGAGGCGCTCGAAACGGAACCGCCGCTGTGAACATACTGATGACCGGCAGCAGCGGATTCATCGGCGCCGCCGTGATGGAGCGGCTGATCGCGCGCGGGCACCGGCTTCGCTGCACGACACGCGGAGGCGGCCGCGCCGACGCTGACGGTGTCGAGTACGTGCGACTCGATCTGCAGGACGCGCAGACGCATGAGGCGTGGCAGCGGCATCTCGACGGCATCGACGTCGTGATCAACTGTGCCGGCGTCTTCGAGGAGCGCGACGGGCAGACCTTCGCCGTCGTCCATGAACGCGCGCCCAAGGCCCTGTTCGAGGCCAGCGCGCGGGCACGCGTACGGCGCGTGGTGCAGCTTTCGGCGCTGGGTGCGGACGATCAGGCCGTGAGCGCCTTCCATCTGAGCAAGCGCGCGGCCGACACGCACCTCGCCGCCCTGCCCGTCGCGTCGCACATCCTCTATCCATCGCTCGTGTACGGCCAGGTGGGCGACAGCGCGGCGCTGTTCCGTCGGCTTGCGGTGCTGCCGCTGCTCATGCTGCCGGGCGGCGGACGCCAGCAGGTTCAGCCGGTACATCTGGACGACGTCGCCGACGCGGTGCTGCGCGCCGCCGAAACCGACGCCGGCGGTTGCCGGCGGGTGGCCCTGGTCGGCCCGCGTGCGGTCACCTTCGCCGGGCTGCTGGCCTGTCTTCGCCACAGCCTGGGCTTCTGTCGCCCAGCCATCGTCGCTGCGCTGCCGACTTGGCTGGAGCGGCCGGCAGTCGCACTTAGCGCATGCCTGACCGGCTTTCCGGTCGGTGCCGACGCGCTTTCCATGCTCGAACGCGGAAGCACCGCCGACCCGGCTCCCTTCATCGCACTGCTCGGGCGCCCTCCCCGTTCTGTCGAACGCTTCGTCAGACCGTCCGAGCGATCCGCCGAACGCACGCTGGCGCTGCTCCACTGGCTGCTGCTCCTGCTGCGGCTGTCGATTGCCGCGCTCTGGATGTGGACCGCCGTCGTATCGCTGGGGGTGTATCCGGTCAACGCAAGTCTCGCGCTGCTGGCGCGCGTCGGCGCTGAAGGGCTGCTCGCATACCTGCTGCTGTACGGCGCTGCGGCATTCGACCTCGCGCTCGGCGTGCTGACGCTGGCGCTTCCCGCGCCGATGCGCCGCCCCCTGTGGGCAACGCAGATTGCGCTGATCGTCTTCTACAGCGCCGTCATCAGCGTTGCGCTGCCGGAGTTCTGGCTGCACCCCTTCGGCCCGCTGTCGAAGAACCTCCCCCTGCTCGCAAGTCTGGTGCTGCTCCTTCTCATCGACACGCCGGCGCCGCGCCGGCCCGTGACATGGACTACTCGACACTGAAATTCCTGCACGTGCTGTCGGCCATCTTCCTGTTCGGAACCGGCGTCGGCTCGGCCTTCTATCTGTTCTTCACGACGCTGAACCGCGACGTGGCGCCGGTCGTCGTCGTGAGCCGGCTGGTCGTGGTGGCCGACTTCGTATTCACCGCGACCACCGCCATCGCACAGCCGGTCACTGGCGTGCTGTTGGCGCGCCGCGCCGGCATACCGCTCGATGCCGGCTGGCTCGCCGGATCGATCGCGCTGTACGTGCTGGCAATCGCCTGCTGGCTGCCGGTGGTCCGGCTGCAGATCCGCATGCGCGATCTATCCGCCACGGCGTCGTCGATGGCGCTGCCGTCCGGGTACTGGAAATGCTTCCGCTGGTGGGTGGCGCTCGGCGTACCGGCGCTGTTCGCCTTCATCGCCATCACCTATCTGATGGTGGCCAAACCCTTCTGAGCGCCCGGCGCCGATGAGACATTCACCATGACGAGGATGCAACGTGTGGTACTGGAGGGACTGATCGGCGGCACGCTTTCGAGCGTGCTGTCGGCGGTGCTGCTGTGCGCGGCGGGCGGCCGGCAGGCCGGCAGCCCCTACGCCGCCATCAATGCGATCAGCCACTGGCTGTGGAAGGACCGCGCCTTCAGACGGAACGCACGATCGCTGCGCTACACCGGCACCGGCTATCTGATCCATCACCTGGCGTCGACGTTCTGGGCCACCAGTCATGCCGCCGTCCGTAAACCTCACAGCGCTGCACACGCCCCCGCAGCGATTGCAGGTGGATTGGCGACCAGCGCAGTCGCCTGCTTCGTCGACTACAGACTGACACCGCACCGGCTGCAACCCGGCTTCGAGCAGCGGCTCACGCGCCCCGCGCTGGCCGGTGTGTATCTGGCTTTCGGCGTCGGCATCGCCGTGGGCGCATGGCTGCTGTCGCCGCCCCCCAGGCCGGTCAGCGGAACGCGTCAAACGTCCCCACGAAACCGGAAAGGATGAGGTCATGAAAGCTCTGGTCTGGCACGGGCAACACGACGTGCGCTATGAAACGGTGGCCGACCCGGTGCTGAAGGCGCCGACCGACATGATCATCCGTGTCACGAGCACGGCGATCTGCGGCTCCGACCTGCATCTTTACGACGACTACGCGCAGCAGATGGAAAAGGGCGACGTGCTCGGTCACGAATTCATGGGCGAAGTGGTCGAGGTCGGCCAGGCGGTGACGCGCCACCGCGTCGGCGACCGCGTCGTCGTGCCCTTCGTGATTGCCTGCGGGCATTGCAGCTACTGCGAACAGAAACTCAGTTCGCTGTGCATGAACACCAACCCGGACGGCGGGCGACAGGCAGCGGTGATGGGCCACCGCACCGCCGGTCTTTACGGCTACACGCACATGCTGGGCGGCTATGCCGGCGGGCAGGCGGAATACGTGCGCGTGCCGCACGCCGATTTCGGCCCGACACGGATACCCGAAGGCGTGCCCGACGAAAAGGTGCTGTTCCTTGGCGACATCCTGCCGACCGGCTGGATGGCGGTGAAGAACTGTTCGCTCCGGCCCGGCGACACGGTCGCCATCTGGGGCTGCGGGCCGGTCGGCCAGATGTGCATACAGAGCGCCTGGCTGCAGGGCGCCGGCCGCGTCATCGCCTTCGATCGCGTCCCTGAACGTCTGGAAATGGCCCGCACGCTGGGACGCGCCGAGGTGTTCAATTTCATGGACTGCGACCCCTACGAACAGCTTCAATACCTCACCGGCGACGCCGGCCCCGACGCGGTCATCGACGCGGTGGGTGCCGAGGCGCACGGGCTGGGCAGCGTCGGCGCCGTCGTCGACCGGGTCAAAGCCGGCATCGGTCTGGCGACCGACAGGCCGCACGTCGCCCGCGAAATCATCAAGTGCGTGCGTCCGGGCGGTCACGTGTCGATGCCCGGCGTCTATTTCGGTTACATCGACAAGTTTCCGCTCGGCCTCGTGGTGCAGAAGGCCTTGACCATCCGCTCCGGGCAGACCCATGTCCAGAAGTACATCGACGAGCTACTCGATCTCGTGATCGACGGTGAGATCGATCCTTCCTTCGTCATCACCCACCGGCTGGCGCTCTCCGAGGGCCCCGCCGCGTACGAAACCTTCCGCGCGAAAAACGACGGCTGCATCAAGGTGGTGATGCGTCCATGAAGGCGCGGGCGCCCGTGACGGCGCCCGCGCTGTGCTACGCCTGCTCAGCGACGGTCATAGTTCCGGGAGGCCGGATCGGCCGGTGTCGCCGGCGCTATCGGCTGCGGCCGGCTGGTCGCGCCGCCGTCCCGCTGCATATTGGCATCGCGACAGCGTTGCGACGTATCGCCCGGCGCGCAGTCGCCACTGCCGGTCGTCATGTCGTCCGGCGACTGGGTCGCCGAGTTGCCGGTCGTCGAGGACGAGTTCGGCATCGAGCGCTGGTTGGTGCCGCTTCTGTTGCTGGTGCCCGTGTTCTGATCCGTCTGCGTGCCCGCACGGGAACCGCCAGGCTGCTGGTCGACCGGCTGTCCGCGAACATCGGCGGCATGGACGACGGGGCTGGCCATCGCAACGGCAGCGGCAAAAAACAAGGTTCTGGTGATCATGTGCTTACCTCCTTGATTGTGGGGAATTGATCCGGCGCTCAGGGCACACCGGAACAACTGTGTCCCCGCAAGCCATGTGCCTCGCCCACCGCCCCCGAGAACCGCGCCCCGCGCACTGCGCGCGGGGCTGGACGTGCAGGAATTTCATCCCGACGGTAAGCGCTACACGCAGCGCCGCCTGACGCGACAGCGACCACCGGCCCGCTGGCACCGCCCGACGGGCACGTCGCTTGCCACTGCGAGCGGATGACGAGGGCACGGAATCGACCGGCCTTCGGTCGTCCTCCCGGAGAACCCATCCATGAAAGCACCTGACGCGTCCCTCGCCGGCACCTGCACACTCGGCGATATCGAAGTCCACCGACTTGGCTTCGGCGCGATGCGCATCGTTGGCGACGGCGTGTGGGGTCCGCCACGCGACCGCGAAGAGGCGCTGCGGACGCTGCGCTGCCTGCCCGAGCTGGGCGTGAACTTCATCGACACCGCCGACAGCTACGGCCCCGAGTTCAGCGAAACGCTGATCTGCGAGGCGCTGCACCCGTACGACGGCCTGCTGGTCGCGACCAAGGGCGGCCTGGTGCGGCACGGCCCGGACAGGTGGGCACCGCTGGGTCGGCCGGAATATCTGCGTCACTCGGTGCTGATGAGCCTGCGGCGACTGCGCGTCGACCGGATCGACCTGTGGCAGCTGCACCGCATCGATCCGAAGGTGCCGCGCGATGAGCAGTTCGATGCGATCGCGCAAATGCAGCAGGAGGGGCTGATCCGCCATGTCGGACTGAGCGAGGCAGCCATCGAGGACATCAGCGCCGCCCGTCAGCACTTCGACGTGGTGAGCGTGCAGAACCTCTACAACCTGGTGTCGCGGCAGCACGAGGAGGTGGTCGATTTCTGCGCCGCGCAGGGCATTGCCTTCATTCCGTGGTTCCCGCTCGCTGCCGGCGAACTGGCGGCGCCCGGCGCCTTCCTCGACGAACTGGCACGCCGTCTCGGGGCGACGCCGGCGCAGGTCGCGCTCGCCTGGGTGCTGAAGAGCAGCCCGTGCATGCTGCCGATACCGGGCACCGGACGACGGAAGCACCTGGAGGAGAACGTTGCCGCCGCCGCCCTGCGCCTGAGCGACGCCGACTTCTCTGAACTGGGCCGGCTGGGCAGGTATGTCTGGGAAACATCCGCCGCGGCCGCCTGAACCTCACCGGCCGCGCACTTCGCACAGCGAGAGGTCACGTCAGCGGACAGAGCGGACGGATGCCATCCGCTACGCGGGATCGTGGTGCGATCCGGGTGAGGCACTGAAGCGCGCCGGCAAGGGCGCGCTCGACCATCACTGCAACGAAGAGCCGCGGCGGCTGCGCGTCCTGGCCTCGCTGAGCACGCGATCTTGCGCGCTCAGCGGTCGCGGCCCACCGCCGCCCGCAGCGCCTGCGCCTCTTCCAGATGGCGCTGCAGCACCGGCAGCTGACGCGTGGCAAATTCCTTCACGTCCGGATCGCGCGCCCGATTGACCGCCGTGCGGAATGTCGCCAGCGTCTTCTCGTGCGCGCGCACGCCCAGGCGAGACGCGTAGGTCTTGTCGAATACGTGTCCACTCAGGGCCTTCAGCGCCGTCAGCTCCGTCCGCTGCGCGACCGAAGGCGTCTCCGGCAGTTCGACGCCCTTCAGTTTCGCCAGTGCCGCCAGATTGTCAGCGGCCTTGCCGTGTTCCTCGATCATGCGGCGGGCGAAGCGTTTCACGTCGGCGTGGCTGGATACACGCTCCGCCAGTTCGGCCGCCTCGATCTCGGCGCGGCCGCTGCGCGCGGCGTCGATCAGGAAACCGCTGTCGATCCGCGACAGCGCCTTGCCGGAGCCGGCGTTGCCAGGTCGCGCGGCGGCGGGCGCATCGGTAATGGTTCCAACGGGGTCGCGCACATCCTTCGCGACCAGCACGGTCGCGAGCGCCAGCAGTACGCAGGCGATGATGGTTTTCGCTCCCATGGGCGTCTCCCGGTCAGCACAGTCGAGGAAAAGGAGAGGGGCACGCAGCAGATGAACCCGCTCCGTCCCGTCCGGAAACCGGCACATCCCTGATTCTGCAGAAGCGCGCGGCCCCCCGCGCCGCCAGCCGACGGCGCCGGCAGCATCCTGCAAGCAGCATTCCCGGCCCCCGCCGGCGACCGGACGTCAAGGCGCCCTGTCCGCCACCTCGTCTGCGTTGCGGCGTTCCCAGGCGTGCAGACTGTTGAGCACGTACCAGGTTGCCGCCGTCGCGAGAATGGCGATGGCGAAGCGCCCGAGCCCCGCCGCGACGCCGATGGCGCAGGTCATCCAGATGCCTGCCGCGGTGGTCAGGCCACGCACGTCGGGGACCTCGCGCAGCTTGAGGATGGCGCCGGCGCCGAGAAAGCCGACGCCGGTCAGCAGGCCCTGGATGACGCGCGACAGGGCGTCGTCCCCCATGTCCGACTCGAAGGCCGCAGCCACCGCCACGGCGGCACCGCCGGCGACGATGATGTGGGTGCGCAGGCCGGCTGCCTTGCCGACCTGCTCGCGCTGGTAGCCTATCCATGCCCCGCAGCAGAGGCCGACCAGCACGCGCAGCAGCGCGCGCAGCGTCTGTTGCGGATCCCACAGGCCGTCCAGCAGCTGCGTGAGGGCGAAGCTGGCCAGACTGTCCATGTCAGCCGGTCCGCTCGGCCGACGCGCGCAGCGTCGTCGCGTCGTCCGCCTCCCGCGCCTGCCGCGCCAGTGCGCGCAGTGCGAGCGCCACGGCGCCGGCGAACAGCTCGTCGAACTCGGGGAAGGCACCGCTTACGCCGACCACGATGCCGTCCAGGCAGACGCCGCCACTCAGCGCCGTGTCGCCGTCGCGCAGCAGGTGTGGCAGCAGCGCCTGCACGGTCCGCCCGTCGCGTCCGGTGAGCCAGCTCAGCCTTGCCTTGGCCCGCGCGAAGGCGGCGTAATCGGCGTCCCACTGCGTGCGGTCGCCGAAGCCCTGCTCGTACAGCACGGCCTCCTCGAAGCTCGCATCGCCGGCTTCGCACGCCGGATCCATGACCACCACGTACAGAAAGCCGCTGCCGACGACGTCGCGCCGGCCGAGCGCGCTTTCCATCATCGGCGCCACCAGCGCCACCGCGTCGCGCGCCGCGGCACGCCCCACGTAGACGCCACCACCGCGGGCCGCCTCATCGTGCGGATGCATCATCGATATCTCCTTTCACGAAAGTGTCGCCGGCATCGTCGGCACGTGCGGCGAGGTCTCCGAGCCAGGCCCGGTCTGACGCCTTCGCCGTGTAGGCAAGCAGGCTGGCTACCGCGCCAACCAGCTGTTCGGTCGACGCCGGCTTCCTCAGCTGCATCTGGAAGCCGGCCAGCAGTGCGCGCATCCGGTAGTCGGCGGTGTCGTAGCCGCTCAGCGCGATTGCCGGCAGCCGCTGTTCGAGCGTGAAGCCCTGTTCCGCCTCGAAGCGCCGCAACTGCCTCAGCACCTCGTGCCCGTCCTCCTCGCCCAGCGCGACGTCGCAGATCAGCAGATCGGGCCAGCGGTCACGCGGCAGCCGTGCCAGTTCCTCCAGCGCGGCCGCCCCAGACGCGTGTCCGAGCGTCAGCACGCCGTGCGCGCGCAGCACCGATTCGATCTGCTGCCGGCCATCGCTGCTGTCGTCGATCACCAGCACGCGTGCGCCGCTGATCGCTGGCAGCGGCGCTGGCTGCCTGGGTGCAGCCGGCGCATCGAGAATCCGCGGAATGTCGGCGGCGCTGCGCAAGGGCAGTTCGACGTATTCGTCGATCAGCCCCGGCGCGGCGTCCGCGGTGTCGTAATGGCCGCCATGCTGTTCGAGAATGGCCGCCACGCGATGCGCGTCGAGCAGGCCGGCGGCTGCGCCGGTACGCGGCAGCGGCATGCCGGCGTGGGTGAAGCTGACGCGTGCGCGCTCGCCGATCCGCTCGATGCGCCATTCGATGCGCCCGCCGCGCGGGCTGCTCGCCACCGCGTGCGCAGCGAGCGACCACATCACCTGCTGAAGCCGGCCCGGATTGCCGGTCACCCGCAGCGCGTCGGCGGTGATGGTGCTGAAGAAGCCGGCCTGGCTGGCGTCGATCTCCGCACGCAGTCCGTCCACCACGCCCGCCAGCAGCGCGGTGAGATTGATCGGCTGCAGCGCAAGATCGCGCTCGGTGCTCTCGACCTGCTGCTGCTGCCGCTGCAGCGACCAGAGCTGCGCGTACAGCCCCTGCAGCGACAGCAGGTGCTCGTGAGTGCCGCGCTCGACGATGCGCCCGTGTTCGAGCACCAGGATCTCGTCGGCGTCGACGACGGTGGACAGCCGGTGCGCGATGATCAGGGTCGTGCGCGTCTTCGCCAGCCGGTCCAGCTCTTCCTGGATCGACCGTTCGGCGCGCGTGTCGAGCGCCGAGGTCGCTTCGTCGAACACCATGATGGGCGGGTTCTTCAGCATCGCCCGCGCGATCGCGATGCGCTGCCGCTCGCCGCCCGACAGTTTGACGCCGCGTTCGCCGACCAGCGTGTCGTAGCCCTCGGGCAGACCGGCGATGAAGTCGTGCACGTGCGCCGCCCGGGCAGCCTCCACGATGTCGTCGAAGGTGGCGCCCGGACGACCATAGCCGATGTTGTAGGCGATGCTCTCGTTGAACAGCAGTGTGTCCTGCGGAACGATGCCGAGCGCTGCCCGCAGCGAAGCCAGCGGCATCGCACGGATGTCGATGTCGTCGATGGTGATGCGCCCCGAAGCGGTGTCGTAGAAGCGGAACAGCAGCCGCGCCAGCGTGGACTTGCCCGAGCCGCTGCCGCCGACAACGGCGACGGTACCGCCGGCCGGTATCGTGAAGGACACGTCCCATAGCACCTGCCGGCTCGCGTCGTAGCCGAAATTGACGTGCTCGAATTTCACCTCGCCACGGTTCAGTGTCACGTCCGGCGCCACCGGCGAATCCTCGATCTCCGGCTTCTGGTCGAGCAGCCGCAGCATGCGCTCGGCGTTGACCACGGCGTCGCGCGCCTGGCGGAACACGAAGCCGAGCGAATTGAGCGGCAGGCAGATCTGGATGATGTAGGCGTTCACCAGGATGAGGTCGCCCACCGACATCGTTCCGGCGAACACGTAGCGCGCCGCGATCAGCATGACGCTGGCCACGCCGACCGCGATCAGCGCGCTCTGGCCGATGTGCAGCAGCGACAGCGCCTTCTGGTTCTGCACGCCGACCTCGACCCACTGGTCGAGGATGCGGCCGAAGCGGCGGACCTCGAAGCCTTCGTTGGAGTAGTGCTTGACCGTTTCCTGATTGACCAGGCTATCGACCAGCGTGCCGTTGGCGCTCGAGTCGAGTTCGTTCAGCGCGCGCTGGAAGATGGCGCGCCGCTCGGTGAACACGATGGTGAAGGAGGCGTAGGCGATGAAGGTGGCCAGGATGATGAGGGTGAACACCTGGCTGTAGTGGGCGCTCATGATCGCCATGACGGCGACGATTTCGACCAGCGTGGGCACGATGGTGAACAGCCCGATGCCGAGCAGGAAGCCGACCCCGGCCGAGCCGCGCTCGACGTCGCGCGCCAGCCCGCCCATGCGGCTGCGTGCGTGGAAGCGGGTGCCCAGGCGGTGCAGGTGCGCGAAAACGCGCAGCAGGAAGCCGGATACGGTGAGCTGAGTGACGCGCGCGAACAGCACGTCGCGCAGTTCGCTGAAGAAGGAACCGAGAAAGCGCAGGATGGCGTAGCCGACCACCAGCGCGACCGACAGCGCAGCCGGCGCCGGCACCTGGCTCAGCTGGTCGACAATGCCCTTCAGCGACAGCGGCACCAGTACCGCCGCCGCCTTGGCCAGCAGCACCAGCACGAAGGCGCCCAGCGTGCGCTGCCGGTGCTGCCAAACGGCCGCGCCGAGCAGGCGGAGCACGAACAAGGTCGGCGACGGCACCCGGCCGTCGCCGACGACTGCGCCCGGACGGGCCGGCGCCGCGATGGCGGCACCGGCCCGGGGCCGCTCACTCGTCAAGGGGATCCCAGTAGTTGCGCTGGCGATAGTACGAATGCACCTCGCTCGCCCACACCGGATCGGCCATCGACGGCCAGTGGTCCTTGTCGAAGCCCGGCGCGTTCTTCAGGCGCTCGGCGTCCACGTCGAGGATGAAGCACTTGCGCTCGACGTCGAGCTTCAGCGCGCCCCACGGAATGGCGAACAGGCGATCGCCGATGCCGAGGAAGCCGCCGGACGACAGCACTGCGTAGGCCACGCGACCGCGCGGGACGTCGATCATGATCTCCTTGATCTTGCCGAGGTCTTCGCCGGCCAGATTGACCACGTCGTCATCTTCCAGCGTGCTCGCCGCCATGACCTCAGGGCCAGGACCGTCGGGGATGCTGCTCGGCGTACCGACGATCTGGGCGCCTGACTCGGAAAGGGATTGGGATGTCAGCATGGTGGTTACCTCCGTCTGTGTCTGTGATTGATCGAACTGGATGGAAGCGCGGGGCTGCACTCAGCCCTTCGCCTTCCGGGGCGTGCTGGCGGCAGCGTTCTCCGGCAGCACTTCACTGGCCGACTCGCTCATCGTGCGTCCGACGTCGTCGCCGCCCAGCGCCTCTATGCCGCGCAGATGGGAGGCAACGCGGATGCGGTTCTCGACATCCTTGACGCCCCAGCAGCCATCGGCGGCATCCTCGATGGCGTGCTTCATGCCGCGGTCCGGCACCGTGCCTTCGAGCGTCACGCAACCGTCGCTGACCGACACACTGACGTCACTGACGTCGAGCCGGTGCTGTTGCGCGAGACGCTCGCAGATGAACTCGCGGATGCGCTCGTCGGAGCGCGAATAGCCCCTCGGGCCCTTGCGGTCGCGATGAATGTCGGCGGGTTGAGCGCCGTGGCTGGCGCGGCCCTGCCCGATCTCGTCGGACGGTGCCCGCCACGGCCAGGCACGGCCCGCGTCATGCCCCTGCTCGCGGCTGCCGGACTGCCGTCCACCGCCCTGCGGGTAGAAGCGCTCCGACTCGTCGTTGCTGCTTTCGAAGCGTTCGCCGGTGTGCGCGCGGTTCCAGCCGTAGCCGTAGTCGTCACGCCCGGAGTCGCGACCGGGGAAATTCCCGGACGGGCCGTTGTAGCCGCCATAGCCGGCATAGCGCTGCTGCATCGGGTGCTCGGCTTCGCCTTCGTGGCGGGCACCGCTGCGGGCGCGGGCGAACATTTCTCCGCGCTCGTCCGGATTGCCGCCCGGGCCGCTGCGCTCGAAGTCGTCCCGGCCACGGCGCCAGCTGTCTGCATGCGGCAGACCGGGGTCGGACCACCCGCGGTGTGTGTCCTGCCCGCTGCCGCGGCCGCTTTCGACGTCGTCGTCCCAGTTGCCGCGCGAGCGCCGGTAGTCGGCACCGGTGATGCCGCGCTCCGCGCCCTGCGAGCGGTAGCGGTCCTGCGTGCTGTCCTCCTCGGGTCCGAACGGAATGGTCCGCGAATGCTGCGATCTCATGGTTTCATCTCCTCTGTCTTTCCAGTCGGTACGACCGGGCGGAAGAGGACGGCCCCGCACGATGCAGCGCCTGCCAACCTCTCCCGTCTTCCGGCAGAGTGGCAAACCGCGTGCCCTGCACCCGCGGGGTGCACGGCCATCGGCGTCGGGCAACATTTACACCGGCATGTAGCCCGGTCTGTCCGCCGACCGGCGCGACGCAGCCGCGAGTTCGGCACCGAACAGGAAGACCGCCGCGGAGAAGAACAGCCACATCATCAGTACCGCCAGCGAGCCGGCTGCACCGAAGGCGTTCGCCGTGCCGACGTAGGCGAGGTAGCGCGCGAACAGGTGCTTGCCGATCGCGAACAGCACCGCTGCCGCGACGCCCCCCGTGATCGCCTCGCGCCACGCGACGACCACGTCCGGCAAGACCTTGAGCAACACGCTGAAGGCGACGCACAGGAACACGAAGGACACGCACTGCTGTACCTGCTGCAGCAGCGGCAAGGCACCGCGCCCACCCCACAGCCACGCCTGGGCGTGGGTCAGCAGCGCGTCGGCGATCAGCAGCACCACCATCAGGAAGCCGGTGCCGATGACGATGCCGAAGGACAGCAGCCGGACGCGCAGCAGTCCCATCACTGCCTGACCGGTGGGATCGACGTTCCAGATGCGGTTCAATGCCCTGTTCAGTTCGGCGAACGTGGCGGTTGCGCCGATGAAGACCGCGAGCAGCGACAGGGCGCCGCTCCAGCCCTGGTCACCGCTGAGCCAGGCGTTGGCCAGCATGGCCTGCACCGCCTCGGCCCCGGCCGCCCCCACCACCGATTCGATGCTCGAGAACAGGCGGCCCTGCACCGCTTCGACGCCGAAGAAGAAGCTGGCGACCGACACTGCGACAACCAGAATGGGCGCCAGCGAGAAGGCGGCATAGAACGCCACCGAGGCCGACATCGACGGCGCGTCGTGGGCGATCCACCCGCGCAGCGCCGCCCAGGTCCGCCCCGCCCCGCGGCGCAGCGGCGTCAGGCCCGACCGCTTCATCCAGCGATTCCGGTCGCCCCGTCGCCGGCCACCTGCCGGTCGAGCACCGAGGCAATCGTGTCGATCAGCACCCTCTCATCGACCGGCTTGCTGACCAGCGCTTCGAAGCCCGAACTTTTCAGCAACGCGTCGTCCAGATAGCTCAGCGCGCTCACGGCGAGGGCCGGCACCGCGCGATCGGGCCACTCCTCGCGAACCCGCCGCAGCACCTCGAACCCGCTCTCGCGAGGCATCGCGATGTCGAGCAGCAGCACCGTTGCCACGGCACCGGATCCGTCGCCGAAGGCAACCAGCAGATCGTCGCCAGAATCGAAGGCATGCACGCGTGCGCCAGCCTTCGACAGGATGAGCAGCATGAAGTCGCAGGCGTCGGCATCGTCATCGAGCAGAAGGACCTTGACCCCTTCGAGGCGCCGCCGCGGAGGCTGCGACGCGGGCGGCTGACATGGATGTTCGTGCGCCTGCAGGCGCCGCAGCTGGACGACGAAGGCCGCACCCTGCCCTTCGCCGCCGCTGCGCACACGCACCGCCCCGCCCTGCAGTTCCACCAGATTGCGGACCAGCGCCAGACCGATGCCCAGGCCTTGAAAGCGGCGCGTCATCGAGGTGTCCGCCTGACTGAAGCGGTCGAAAACATGGGGCAGGAAATCCGCCTTGATGCCGATGCCGGTATCGGACACCGTCATCTCCACCGTGTCGGCAGTCACCACGAGCAGCACCTGCACCGAGCCGCCTTCAGGCGTGAACTTCAGCGCGTTCGACAGCAGGTTGCTCAGCACCTGCTGCATCCGGTCGTAATCGGCGCAGACCGGCACCACGGCGTGGTCGGACTCGAAGCGCAGGCCGACGCCCTTCTCGTGCGCCTGCACGCGGAAGGTTTCCAGCGTCGAGGCCGCGACATCCACCAGATTGATGCGCGTGCAGTTCAGGTCGAGCTTGCCGCTGATGATGCGCGAGGTGCTCAGCAGATCGTCGATCAGCCTCACCTGGTGATCCACGTTGCGCTTGATGGCCTCACTGGCCCGACCCAGCAGTGCCGGGTCGGGCGACGATACGCCAGCCAGCACCTGCGCCCACCCCTTCAGCGCGTTCAACGGCGAACGCAGTTCGTGCGAAACGATGGCAAGAAATTCGTCCTTCGCCCGGCTCGCCCGCTCCGCCTCGCCACGCAGGCGGTGCTCGGCGTCGAGCAGCTGTTCCAGTTCCTGATGTGCCCGCTTGCGTTCGGTAATGTCCTTCGACACGCCGACCAGGCCGACCACGTCACCCTTGGCGTCGCGCAGCGGCGACTTGGTGACCAGCAGGATGCGTTCGCCGGCCGAGGTATGGCGCCGCTCCTCGACCACCACCGGGCGCCCGGTCTCCATCACTTCCTGGTCGTGCTGCGCGATGCGACGCATGTCGGCCGAGTCGGGGAAGAGGTCTTCCTCCCGGCGGCCGATCACCTGGGCGCGACTGAGGCCCATCAGCTTCAGCGCGGCGGGGTTGATCATCATGATCGCGCCGGCGCGGCTCTTCGCGATGATCTGCTCGGGCGTGGTTTCGGCGATCGTGCGCAGCAGTTCGGTGCTCTCACGCAACACCGTGGTCGTGCGGTCGAGTGCCCGCGTGCGTTCGGCCACCCGTCGGTCGAGCGCGGCATAGACTTCGCGCTCGGCCTGTTCTCGCGCGCGCCGCGCACTGACGTCGCGCAGTACCAGCACGCCGCCGACCAGGCGCTGTTCCGCGTCCAGTATCGGCGTCGCCGTGATCTCGATCGGCTGCAGGCGGCCGGCGGCGTTGCGCAGGGCCGGCTCACCCTCCAGGGTGACCGGTGCGCCCGCCTCGAACGCCTGCTGCAATGGATAGTCGAGCAGCGCGCCGGTGCGCCCCTCGACGAGCGGAACCAGATCCTCCATGCGCTTGCCCACCACATCGCCGGCCTCGACACCCAGCAGCGCGGTCGCCGCCGGATTGAGCAGACCGATGCGACGCTGATCGTCGACGGTGATGACCGCCTCGCCCAGGTGCGCGAGCGTGATTTCGAACCAGGTCTGCTGGGTGTCGGCGCGATGTTCCGCGCGCGACCGCGAATCGTTCATGTCGTCCAGCTTGCGCCCGGTCCATACGATGAGCGTCAGACTGGCGATGACGAGGGTCACCACGACCACGCCGACGCCTTCGAAGCGCTGGAACAGTCCGGCCCCACGGCCCGCGCCTTCCAGCCACACCGCCGCGAGCGGAAGCACCACGGCCAGCGGGGCCAGATTGCGGACGACCGACAGCCCCGGCGCGTTGTCGTCGTGCTGCGCGAAAGTGTCCGACGAGCGCAGCGACAGCAGGCCGGTACTGGCCGCAAACAGGGCCAGCGCAACCGGGAATTTCATGTCCAGATCGAGCGGCCGGCTCTCGCCGAACAGCGACACCGTCATGACGCAAAGGCTGACCAGCGTGATGGCCGCAACCGCCGCACCGCACCAGCCGGAAACCCTCCGCGCCAGCGGATGCTCGAACGCGGCCAGCCCCATCGACAGCGCGATCAACACGTAACTCAGACTGGTGACCGGTGACGACTGCGTCGAGAACAGAGCCCCGACCAGCAAGCGTTCGGTCTGCGGGTCGAGCATGTCGAGATCGACCGCCAGCCGGGTAAGCGACACGAAGGCGATCACCGCCGACGCCAGCGTGACCGTGTACCGCATCCGCGCGCGGTGGCCGAAGCGCAACTCGCGCAGCGCGATGGCCACCAGCCCGAGCAGGAACAGGCTGCTCGGCATCAACGTCGGAAAAAGCAGCGTCAGCGACGCCGGGGACGGAAAGTCTCGCGCCCAGCCGACAAAGCCGATCAGGGCGATCAACGCGACCAGCGCGCTGGCATCGCTGACCGCGGCGAACCGGCTGACCGGGCCGATGTGCCGACGCGAGGCAGGTCGCAGGCGTCCGGCCAGTTCAGCCAGCGTCATGGTTTCCCTCTCCCCGTCCGCCCGGTCAGTCATCCGGCCGACGGCGCCCCTGTGGGACGCTGCCGAACATGCCGCCGCGCTGTGCCGGGCCGCGGGAAGGTGTCGTGATAGGCGCGGTGGATCCGCACCGCCGCCAACGCCACGGCCAGCAAGGCCGGCAAGCGGCCTGCCGCGGGAGGAGCCTGGGCGCGCCTGCCGCGCAGCGCTACACCGAGCGCGAACGCGGACGCGGCGACGGCCGTCAGACCCTGCACGGACACCACGGCCTCGCGGCGCGCGGTCGTCCATTCGTCCACGGCCTGACGCAGCGCCCGCCGCTGCGCATCGACGCGCGCTGCGACGCGCTCCAGTTCGAGCGCTTCGTGATCAGCCATCCGCGGTCACCTCCCCTTTACTGATGCCCTGCAACTGACGGATCGACGTGGCGAGCGGCAGCCGGCGCAACCGGCTGCGGACCCACCACGCCATCGCGACGGCGAGTGAAAGATTGATGGCGCCAGCGCCCAGCATGCCGTGCGCCCACGCGGCGCGGGGCTCTGCCGAAAGGCCTATCAGTGCGGCCATCACGGCGATCCAGGCCACCGCGAACAGCACCGCCGCGACGACGGCGACGCACAGCGCCTCCACCGCCCGCCGCGCCGAGCGGCGGAAGTCCAGCGCGACCAGCAGGCTGAAGTCAGCCGCCAGCGAACACGCACGCCGCCACAGTTGCCCGAGGTCCTCGACGGCGTGCCCGCCGGTCCGGCCCGTCGCTTCCTGCCCCATCAGCGCAGGATACGGCTGAGCAGCAGTCCCACCCCGGCGGCAATGGCCACCGCCGCCACCGGATGCTTGCGAGCGCAGCGCACGCCCTCGCCCACCCATCCTTCGTCGCGAGCGAGGTCATGCGCAAATTCGCGGCCGCTCGCGGCAGCACTTGCCAGCGCGCCTTTGAGACGGCTGACCTGGGCATCCAGACGGGATTCGGCCTCGGCCGCGCTCATCATCGGTTCATGCGTAACATTGCTCATCGATCACGTCCTCCAGCAGTTGGCCGCCGCGACGGGAAATGGAATGCGGAGTGCGGCGGTGCAGCGGTCCAGCAAACCGTGTTCCCGGGCTGTGCGCCCGGTCAGGATTCTTCGCGGCCGGATCCACGCGTACGCGAGAATCGTCCGACATCCACGCCTTCGCCGGTCACGTCGGCCTGCCCCGGCTCGACCGGCGGCCCGGGCACATCGGACGGCGTTCCGCGCCGATCGGTATCGACCAGTCCGCGTGCGACGTCGCGTGCCGCCTGGTCGATGATGGCGCGCGGTTCGCTGCCCGCAGGCTCGTCCGGCGACTCGTCCCGCTCGTAGGGAAGAGAAAGTCCTTCGTCGTGCGGCCGGCGACGGGTCAGATCCACGTCGGTACTGCCGTGCAAGGTTTTCTTGCCGCGCCATGCGCGCGCTCGGTTTCGTTTCATCGGATGACTCCTGTTCGGCGCCCCTGTGCTGGCTTTGCCGACGGGCGGTTCCGGAAAGCGCCTCACTCCTCCTGCCCGCTGTGCTCCAGATCGCCTTCGGTTTCCAGTTCCTCGACACGCACCGAGTTGTAGAGCGACAGACGGTTGTAGAGGGTTTTCAGGCTGATGCCGAGCACCTCGGCCGCCTTGCGCTTCACGTTGCCGCATTCCTGAAGCGTGGCTTCGAGCACCCGCCGGTTCACCTCCTCCAGCGGCGTACCGACGCGGATGGTGAGCACCGGCCCGGCCGACGCCTTGGTGAAGTTGTCCGGCGCCAGATCGGGTTCGATCACCTCGTCGGCCAGGATGAACACGCGATGGACGTAGTTCTTCAGCTCGCGCACATTGCCCGGCCACGAGTGGGCATACAGCGACGCGAGCGCCTCCGGCGAGAAGCGCTTGTTCCGGTTCTCGCGCTCGTTCAGTTCTGCCAGGAAGTGCTGGGCCAGCAGTTCGATGTCGGTACCGCGTTCGCGCAGCGGCGGCAGGACGATGGGGAACACGTTCAGCCGGTGGTAAAGATCCTCGCGCAGACGTCCTTCCGCCACCGCGTCTTCCGGTACCCGGTTGGTCGCGGCGATGAGCCGGATGTCGGTGACGATGGGATCGTTGGTGCCCACGCGCATGAAGGTGCCTGTTTCCAGCACGCGCAGCAGCTTGACCTGCAGGTCGGGGCGCATTTCGGTCACTTCGTCGAGGAACAGCGTGCCGCCGTGCGCCCGTTCGAAAAAGCCGCGGTGCTGCCGGTCGGCGCCGGTGAAGCTGCCCTTCTCGTGGCCGAACAGTTCACTCTCGATCAGTTGCGGCGATACGGCGCCACAGTTCAGCGGCAGGAAAGGCTGGCGTTTGCGCCGGCTGAGATCGTGCAGCGTCTGCGCAACCACTTCCTTGCCGGTACCGCTTTCGCCGATCAGCAGCACGGTCGCCGACGTCGGCGCCACACGGTCGATCTGGTTGTAGATCCGGCGCATCGCCGGCGAATTTCCAAGCATGTGTCCGAAGTGTCCGAGGCGTATCAGTTCGCTTCGCAGCTCCCCGATCTCCTCGCGCAGCACTTCGGTCTTCGGCATCCGGCTCAGGATGCCGCGCAGCCGCTCATGGTCGAGCGGCTTGATGAGATAGTCGGTGGCGCCGGCGCGCATCGCCTCGATGGCGCTCTCTATGCTCGCGTAGCCGGTCACGACGACGATGGCCGGCGCCGGTCTGGAGCCGAAATCGGCGAGCAGTTCGATGCCCTGCCCGTCGGGCAGCATCAGGTCGGTCAGGATGAGCTCAGGGGTCGAGCGGGTGAGGTGTATCCGTGCCGCCTTGAGCGAATCGACCGCGGCGACGGTGTAACCCTCGCTGCGGATCAGCTCCGACAGCCATTCGATCGCCTCGGGATCATCATCTACGAGCAGGACTCGGGGCATGCGGCCTCCGGCGGACAGGTGAAAAGGGGGCCCGCGGCGCCGATCTTGACCATCACATCGGCATCCGTCCGGCAAGCTGCACCGGGGCGGCGCGGTCTCTCAGCATGCTGCACCGCCAAATCCACATGCCTCGGTAATTGTTAAATAAGGTTAATAAATTACGTCCAGATGCGCAGCGGCACGGCGCCGCAACTGCCCGTCATGTCCCTTTGGCGCTCGACTCCGGCGGATTGTTACCGCCTGTGATCCGCCGATACGCCGCTCATCATCCTGTTACGCCTTGAGTGACATCGAGCTGGGGTCTGGGTCGTTTTCCCGGCCCGCCATCGGCGTTCGCCCCTGCCCCCGCAGCGGGTAATTCTTTCCCTTGTCCGGCTCAACTTACATGAGCCATCGGGCGGCGCCGCGCTGCCCGGTCTGCCTGGAGGCCTTTTCGCACGGGCACATGGATTGCCCCACCCCCGCATCGCATTTGTCGGCCGGGAGCTTCCATGCACATCGCAATGATCAGCGAACACGCTTCACCCCTTGCCTCGCAGGGCGGTGTCGACAGCGGGGGACAGAACGTCTATGTCGCCTTCGTCGCCCGCGAGCTGGCCGCACTGGGTCACCGGGTCGATGTGTTCACCCGGCGCGACGATCCATCCACGCCTGCGGTGACGGTGCTGGCACCCGGCACGCGCGTCATCCAGGTGGATGCCGGTCCGCCGCAACCGCTGCCGAAGGAGGCACTGCTTCCCCATATGCCGGCCTTCGCGTCGTGGATCGAGCGCTGGTGCGAACAGCGGTCGTGGCGCTACGACATCGTGCACGCGAACTTCTTCATGTCGGGACAGGTGGGCCTCTTCCTGCGCGACCGGCTGCAGGTGCCGCTGGTCGTCACCTTCCACGCGCTCGGTCGCGTCCGCCGGCTGCATCAGGGCAGCGCCGACGGATTTCCGGACGAGCGGATCGCGATCGAGGAAGCGCTGGTCGATCGTGCCGACTGCATCATCGCCGAGTGTCCGCAGGACTTCGCGGACCTGACCGGCCTGTACGGCGCCGATGGCGAGCGCATCGCCATCGTCCCCTGCGGCGTCGATACGCGCGAACTGGGGCCGGGCGACGGCCGTGCGCGCGAACGGCTCGGTCTGCCGGCCGACGAGTTCGTCGTGCTTCAGCTTGGCCGGCTGGTGCCGCGCAAGGGCATCGACAACGTGATCCGCGCCATCGGCGTGCTGAAGCGGGAACACCGCATAGACGCGCGGCTGCTCGTCGTCGGCGGCGAACACCCGGACCCTCGCTACACGCCGGAAATCGCGCGTCTGCGCGCGATCGCCGAAGAGGAAGGCGTGGCCGACCGGACGCTGTTCACCGGCCGTCGCGAGCGCGAGGCCTTGAGCGACTACTACTGCGCAGCGAACGTGTTCGTCACCACGCCCTGGTACGAGCCCTTCGGCATCACACCGCTGGAAGCGATGGCTTGCGGCCGCCCGGTGATCGGCGCCGATGTCGGTGGCATCCGGCACACGGTGGTCGACGGCGAGACCGGCTACCTGGTACCGCCGCACGATCCGCCGGCGCTGGCCGAACGCCTGAAATGGCTGCACGACGACCCGTTGCGCGCGCGCAGCTTCGGCTCTGCCGGCCTGCGCCGGGTCCGCAGCACCTTTACCTGGAAGCGGGTCGGCACCTCGCTCGACGCCATCTACGAGGAACTGTGTACGCGTAACGCGCCCGCCTTCGAGGAAAGGGCCGGATCATGAAGGCGGCACGTCCTCTCGAAGGCCGCACCGCGGTAATCACCGGCGCCGCCCGCGGACTGGGCCGGGCGCTCAGCGAGGCGCTCTGTCAGGCCGGCGCGCGGGTCATGCTGATCGACATGCGCGGCGACGCGGTCGAACAGGCGAGTCGCGAGCTGAACGAGCGCGGCTTCGAGACCGGCCACTGCGCGGTGGACGTCGGCGATGCCGAGCAGGTCGAACGTTGCCTCGAACACGCACGCGAGCGCTTCGGCGCACTCAACATCCTGATCAACAACGCCGGCGTGGACTACACGCTGCCGCTGGCCGAGCTCGAGATCGCGCAGTGGGACCACGTGATGGCCACCAATCTGCGCGGTCCCTTCCTGTTCTGCAAACGGGCGCTGACGCACATGCAGGCGGTCGGCGGCGGACACATCATCAATATCGCATCCACTGCGGCCAAGCGCGCCTGGCCTAACGCCTCGGCCTATCACGCCAGCAAGTGGGGGCTGCTCGGTTTCTCGCACGCGCTGCACGCCGAATTGCGGCCGCTTGGCATCAAGGTGACCGCAGTCATCGCCGGCGGCATGCGCACGCCCTTCCTGCTGGAACGCTTTCCCGACCTTGATCCCAAGATTCTGCAGGCGCCGGAGGCGGTCGCCGCGGCCGTCGTGAACGTGCTGACGCTGCCGCCGGAGAGCGTGGTCGCCGAAATATCCGTGCTGCCGATGGGAGAAACGTCATGGCCCTAAGTCGCCCCACCCCGGGCCGTCCGCTGAGCCGCGCCGTATTCATCGACAAGGACGGCACACTGGTCGAAGACGTTCCGCATAACGTCGACCCCGCCCACCTGCGCATACGCGAAGACGCCGGCGGGGCGCTGTTCAGCCTGCAGCGCGCCGGCTACCGCCTGATACTGGTGACCAACCAGCCCGGCATCGCGCTCGGCCTGTTCGACGACCAGGCCATCGCGACGCTGTTCTCGGCACTGCTCGAACGGCTGGCGACCTTCGGCGTCGTGCTGGACGGCATCTATCACTGTCCGCACCATCCGTCGGTCAGTGACGGCGCCCGCGTCTGCGACTGCCGCAAGCCGCTGCCCGGTCTGCTGCAACGTGCCGCCCAGGTGCACGGCATCGACCTCGAGTCGTCGTGGATGATCGGCGACATTCTCGACGACGTCGAAGCGGGGCGGCGTGCCGGCTGCCGGACGATACTGCTCGACGTCGGCTCGGAGACCGAATGGGTGGACGGCCCGCTGCGCCGGCCCGATCACATCGCGCACACGCTGCGCGACGCCGCCGACCACATACTGGCCCATCGTCGCCCGGCACCGCGCGCGCGGACGCCGGAGGGAGCTCAGTCATGGACCGCCTGAACCCGGCGCCACCGCCCGTCGGCGGACAGCTGTCGCACGGCCAGACGCTGCGCGGACAGTGCGATATGGACGCCTGGCAGGCGGCACGTCGCGTGCTCGCGGTGCGGCTGGACAACATGGGCGACGTACTGATGACCACCCCCGCCCTGCGCGCGCTGCGCCAGTCGACGCCAGGACGCCACATCACGCTGCTCGCCGGCTCCGCCGGCAAGGCGCTGCAGCCGCACCTGGAAGACGCGGACGAGGTACTGCAGACGCGCCCGCCCTGGCTGCCCGGCGGCACGCTGCTGCCGGACGAGCTGGTGGCGCTGGCTGAAACGCTGCGGCAGGAACACTTCGACGCGGCCGTCATCTTCACCGTGTACAGCCAGAGCGCGCTGCCCGCCGCCCTGCTCTGCTGGCTCGCCCACATTCCGCTGCGCCTGGCTTACAGCCGCGAGAACCCCTATCACCTGCTCAGCGACTGGATCATCGACCCGGAGCCGCACGAGGTGCTGCGTCACGAAGTGCGCCGCCAGCTCGATCTGGTCGAGGCGGTCGGCGCGCGCACCGAGGACACTCACCTGTCCTTCCACATCCGCGACGACGACCGCGTGCGCGCCGACACGCTGCTGCGTTCCGCCGGGATCGACCCCGCGCAGCCCTACATCGTCGTGCATCCGGGGGCCAGCGCGCCATCGCGGCGCTATCCGCCGGAGCTTTACGCGGCCGTGCTCGAACACCTCGGGGAGCCGGCCGACGAGGACGGCCTGCAGATCGTGTTCACCGGCTCCACTGACGAAAGCGAAACGATACGCGACGTACGGCGGCAGACCTCGACCGGCAGCGCCACGCTGGCCGGCGTGCTCGACCTCGGCGGACTGGCCGCGGTCATCGACGGCGCCGCGCTGCTGATCGCCAACAACACCGGACCGGTGCACATCGCGTCGGCGCTCGGCACACCGGTGGTCGACGTGTATGCGCTGACCAACCCGCAGCACGCACCGTGGCAGGTCGAGCACCGCGTGCTGTACGAGGACGTTCCGTGCCGCTGGTGCTACCGCAGCGTCTGTCCGCAGCACCATCACGCCTGCCTGCGTCTGCTCGACCCGGCGCGCGTCGCCGCCGCCGCCCGCGAGCTGCTCGACGGAGGTGCCGACAGCGCCCGCACGTCGGCCACCCCGACTGCGGACGGACACTGACATGGCGCGACCGCTACGCATACTGACCTGGCACGTGCACGGCAATTACATGTACTACCTCAGTCAGGTGCCACACGTGTTCCTGCTGCCGGTCGACGCCGCGCGCAGCCCCGGCTACAGCGGCCGGGCCGGCGCGCTGCCATGGGGAGACAACGTGGTCGAGGTACCGGTCGACGCGCTGGCGACGACGCAGTTCGACTGCATCCTGTTCCAGGATGCAGTCGCCTGGAACGAAGGCCAGCAGCGCTATCTGACAGAGGCTCAGCGGCGCCTGCCGCGCATCTACCTCGAACACGATCCGCCGCAGCAGCATCCCACCGACACGCGTCATCCGGTCGACGATCCGCAGGTGCTGCTGGTCCATGTGACCGCCTTCAACGCACTGATGTGGGACAGCGGGCGCACGCCGACCTGCGTGATCGAGCACGGCGTGATGGTGCCGGACGAGGTGCGCTGCACCGGCGAACTGCCGCGCGCCATTGCCGTCGTGAACAACCTGGCGCGGCGCGGCCGCCGGCTGGGGCTGGACGTGTTCCAGCAGGTGCGCGCGTCGCTGCAGATCGATCTGGTCGGCATGGGCTCCGAACAGTGCGGCGGACTGGGCGAGATCGCCAACCCGGAACTGCCTCATTTCCTCGCCCGCTACCGGCTCTACCTCCATCCGGTGCGCTGGACCAGTCTCGGCCTGTCGGCGATCGAAGCGATGATGGTGGGGCTGCCGGTGGTCGGTCTGGCCACCACCGAGCTGGTGACGGTCGTCCGTGACGGTCGCTCAGGCTGCCTTGCCACCGATCCGCAGAAGCTCGTGGACGCCACCCGGCGTCTTCTCGCCGACCCGGCCGAAGCGGCCGCCATGGGTGCGTGCGCCCGGCACGACGCGCGCGAGCGATTCGCGATCGGACGCTTCGTCGCCGACTGGCAGCGCGTGTTCGCCGACGTCGTGCGCTGAACCCGATGTCCGCCCCGTGGATCCGCCAGACTGCGCCCGCGCGCTCAGCGGCGAGCGCGCACCGAGGCGTACAGCGTCCGGTAGGCCAGTGCCGGGCGATCCCAGCCGAAGGCGCGCGCCATGCCGTTGCGGCACAGCGTTCGCCACACCGCCGGGCGGCCATAGACAGCCAGCGCGCGTTCGATCGCGCCGCGCAGCGCGTCGGCGCTGGCCTCGTCGAACACGAAACCGGTCGCCTCGCCGCCCCGTACCGCCGCCTCGCTGAAATCGGTCACGCTGTCGCGCAGTCCCCCGGTCGCGCGCACGATGGGCGGCGTGCCGTAGCGCTGGCTGTACATCTGATTCAGGCCGCAGGGTTCGAAACGGGACGGCATCAGGAAGACGTCGGCGCCCGCCTCGATGCGGTGCGCCAGCCCCTCGTCGAAACCGATGCGTGCTGCGACGCGGCCCGGCGCAGCCGCGGCCGCGTCGGCCACCGCCCGTTCGAGCGCCGCATCGCCGGTGCCCAGCAGGGCGAGCTGCAGCGGGCGTTCGAGCAGCGCGGACAGCGCATCGAGCACCAGGTCGACGCCTTTCTGGTCGGTCAGCCGCGTCACCATGCCGCACAACAGCACGTCGTCGTTCTGCTGCAAGCCCATTTCCGCCTGCAGCGCCCGCTTGTTGACGCGCTTGCCGGCCAGCGAGCGCGCGTCGTAACGCCTCGCCAGGTGCGCATCGGAGGCCGGGTCCCACAGCGCGCTGTCGATGCCGTTCAGGATGCCGACGAGGTCGGCGCTCCGCTCGCGCAGCACGCCCTCCAGCCCGCATCCGTGCTCGGCGTCGAGGATTTCGCGCGCGTAGCTCGGACTGACCGCACACAGCCGGTCGGCGTAACGCAAGGCCGCCTTCATGAAGGACAGCCGCCCCCAGAACTCGACGCCATCGCTGTGCAAGGCGCCTGCCGGTATGCCCAGCGACCCTGCTTCGGACAGCGGGAACAGACCCTGGAACGCGAGATTGTGGATGGAGAACACGCTGCCAGCCGGATCCGGCAGGCCGCTCAGGTAAAGCGGCGCCAGCCCGGTCGGCCAGTCGTTGCAGTGAAGCACGTCGGCACGCCAGCGCAGCGGGCTGGCGGCCGAAGCCAGGCGCGCCGCGACGCGCGACAGCAGGCCGAAACGCAGTGCGTTGTCGGCGTAGTCCGCACCGTTGGCGTCGACGTAAGGTCCGCCGTCGCGCATATAGAGCGCCGGGCAATCGAGCAGCAGCGCCGGCACCTCGCCCGGCAGCGTAGCCCGCAGCAGCCGCGCCGCCGGCAGGCCGAACTCGGCGTCGAGGGTGGCGATGCTGCGCGCACCGCGCGCGCAGGCACGGACCGACGGATAGCACGGCAGCAGCACGCGTACGTCCAGGCCGAGCGCGCGCAATGCGGGCGGCAGTGCGGCGCTGATTTCGCCCAGTCCGCCGACCTTGGCCCACGGCGCGCACTCCGACGTGGCGAACAGTACGCGCAACGGCTTTCCGGCTTTCATGACGAGGACCTCCGGGTACAGACGGGCGCAGCGCGAGCCGCCCTGAAAATCGAAAAAAGGAGACTGCAATGATCCTGTGCGGCGATATCGGCGCCACCAAGAGCCTGCTCGGACTGGTCGAGCGGATCGACGGAGCACGGCTCAGCTTCGTGCGCACGCAGCGCTATACCAACGCCGAGTGGCCTGACCTTCCGACCATGCTCGATCACTTTTTCGCGGCGACCGCGCAGATGCTGCGCCACGCGGTCGAGCTCGAGGCCGCGGGTTTCGGCGTCGCCGGACCGGTGATCGACGGGCGTGTGGACATGACCAATCTCGAGTGGTCGGTCGACGAGGCGGCGCTGCGCATCGTGCTCGGCGGCGCACCGGTGCGGCTGCTCAACGACTTCGAGGCGAGCGCGCACGGCATCGGTGAGCTGGGCAGCGACGGACTGCTGTCGCTGCAGACCGGCGCGGTCAGGCCGGGTGCGCCGCAGCTGGTGATCGGCGCCGGCTCCGGACTGGGCGTTGCGCTGCGCGTGCCGGCCGGCGCGAACTGCGTGATCGTCCCCGGCGAAGGCGGCCACGTCGGCTTCACCCCTTCCAACGAGGAACAGGCCGAGCTGTGGGCGTACCTGCACCACCAGGGCGGACGGGTGATCGCCGAACAGGTCGTGTCCGGCCCCGGTCTGGTCCGCATCCATGACTGGCTGTGCGACCGGCGCGGCACCGCCGTGCGCGCCGACGACAACGGCGAAGCGGTGTGGCGTCGCGCTGCGGCCGGGGACCCGCATGCGATGCGGGCGCTCGATGTATTCGTCGACTGCTACGGCGCAGTCGCTGGCGATCATGCACTGACCGTGCTGGCCGCCGGCGGCGTCTTCCTGACTGGCGGTATCGCCCCCCAACTGTTGCCGGCCCAGGCGGCACGCTTTCTCGCGGCCTTCCACGACAAGGGGCGGCACAGCGGCCTGATGGCCGAGCTGCCGCTGTGGGTGGTGACCGACTGCCGGCTGCCGCTGCTCGGCGCCGCCCGTTCGGTCGAAGCGCTGCTGCCGCCGCGATAGGGCGGCGCCCGCCTGCGGCGCCGCCGCGGTCATTCTTCCAGGCCCTGCGGCACCAGCAACGCAAGCGGCAAGGCGGCGAACAACGGGCCGACGTCGATACGCCCCGCCCGGCCGTCGGTGCCGACGACGGTACCGCCGAAGGCCTCCCGCCAGCGTTGTGGACTGCAGGCCGGCAGCACCACCCGTGTGTTCGCCCACAGCTCGCGTTCGCAGACGCGCTGCGGGTCGCCGCCGGTGAGACCGAACAGCAGCCGCGACGCTATCGTGATGATCACCCGCTGCCCGAGCACGCGCGCGTATGCGATCACGTGATGAGCCACCGGGCCTTCGACCTCCAGCGGCATGTAACGCCCCTCGCGCAGCGTGCGCTCGAAGCGGCGACGGATCTGCAGCGCGCGCCACAGCAGATAGAGCTTGATCCGGCCGTCAGCCATCTTGGCCACCATTTCGCGCAGGCCCTCGGCGTCGGCGCCGTCCGGCCAGCGCGCCCTGAGGTCCGCCAGCATGCGGCTGCGGCGGTCGAAGTCCACCGGCCGCCGGTTGTCCGGATCGACCAGCGTGAAGCACCAGGTGTCGCAGCCCTGGTAGGTGTCGGGCACGCCGGGCGCGGTCAACTTGAGCAGCAGCAGCGACAGGCTGTTGTAGCCGCCGAACAACGCCACCGTGCGCTGCAGCGGCAGGAAATCGGCGAGGAAGGCGTTGCGCGCCGCGTCGCCCGCCAGCAGACGGCGTACGAAGTCGGCCAGCGCGGTTTCGTAGGCGGGGTCCGGATTCATCCAGCTGGTATGCCTCTTCGCTTCGCGCGCCGCCTTGATCATGTAGGCCTCGACGCGCTCGCGCAGCGGCGGCGCGTCGTCGCCGGGGGCGTCGAAGGGCCACACGCCGACCAGGGTCTGGTAGAGCAGGTATTCGTCGTCGGCCGACGGCGCCAGTCCGTCGCCCAGGCGGGTCTTGCGCCGCTGGTTGATGCCGCGCCAGCGCCGCAGCGCGAAACGCCACGGGCCGGGCATTTCGGACAGCACGTCGATGCGCGCCCGCACGTCCTCCGAGCGCTTGCTGTCGTGCGTCGACGAGGCAAGCAGGCCGAACGGATGCGTGCAGGCGATGCGCTCGTTGGCGCCGTGGAAGTCGTCGATGCCGATGCCGAAGGTGCGCGGGTCGCCGCCGACGTCGTTCAGCGACACCAGCCGGTTGTAGCGGTAGAAGGCGGTGTCCTCCATCGCCTTGGCCATCACCGGCGCGGTGAACTGCTGGAAGCGGCAGGCGAAGGTGAGCTTGAGCGCGCGCAGCGAAGGGTCGGGCTCGGTCGGCGCACCGAGCAGCACGTCGCGCACGAAGCGCAGCACGCTGGCGTCGCCGGCCAGTCCGAGCGCCGCCGCCTCGGCCACGGCGCGCTCGACCAGGCGGCGATCGTGCTGCGAATGACCGGCCGGACCGATATAGCTGCGATAGGCCGGAAAGGCGGCGATGATCTCGCTCAGCGCACTGCGCAGCCGGCTGCGCGTGAAGTCGCGCGTGCGCCGGTCGCACTGCGCGATCGCGTGCAGCTGCGCGGCAAGACGCCCCAGTTCGCCCGACAGCGAGTGGGTCATGATCAGATGCTTGGCGTCGCGCAGCATCGTGCTGAAGTCGCGTACCTCGCCGGTGAACGCGCGATAGACGCGGGTGAAGCGCGCCTCCTGCGCGGCGTCCACCATCAGGCTGTGCGACAGGCAGGCGAAGCGGTAACCGGTGCCGCCATGCACCGGCCAGTCGGCCGGCAGCGGTTCGAATTCGGCCAGTATCTTCTCGACCACGAGGTAGAGCGTCGGCTCGGTCGCGCCCGGGTCGGCGCGGCGGCGCGCTTCGGCGTACTGCTTCTGCAGCCGGACGAAGTAGCCGGCCGGATCGGACAGCCCGTCGGGATGATCGATGCGCATGCCGGTCACCCTGCCCTGCGCCACCCAGCGGAAGATCTGCGCGTGCGTCGCGTCGAACACGGCCGGCTCCTCCATGCGCAGCGCGGCCAGATCATTGACGTCGAAGAAGCGGCGGTAGTTGATGTCGTCGGCGGCCACCCGCCATGACGCCAGCCGGTAGGCCTGGCGCGACAGCAGCGCGTCCAGCCGGTCGAAGCTGGACGGCTCGCCCGGGGTGCCGTTGAACGCCGCGACGCCGCTATCAACCCGCGCACGGACCGCCGGCAGCCGCGCGTGCAGCGCCGCCAGATGGCGCTTGAACAGCGCCGCGTTGCGCAGGCGTTCGTCACGCAGCCCGCTCGACTCGACGTCGCGCACCGGAAGATGGGCCAGCGCGACGATCAGCGTTTCCAGCTCGACGCCGCAGTCGTCGCCATCGTCGCCGACGCCGGCCTCGAGTATTGCCGGGTAGTCGGACGGATCGACCGGGAAGGCGTGCTCGTGGTAGCGCACGCAGAAGGCGCCGCTCGCCTCATCGAACGCGAGCTGCAGTTCGCCTGCCTCCAGTATCCGGCCGTACTGGTCGCCGAGTACCGGCAGCAGCACCTTGCCCTGCAGTTCCGGCAGGGGCGGATTCCAGTCGATGTCGAAATGGCGGGCGAATGGCGATGCGGCGCCGTTCTCGAGTACGTCCAGCCACCAGTCGTTGCTGCCGCCGAGCACGCCGACGTGATTGGGCACGACGTCGACCAGCTGACCCAGGCCGTACTCGGCCAGCCGCGCGCAGTAGCGGTCGAACTGCTGTTCGTCGCCGATTTCGGGGTTGAGGCTGCCGTGGTCGACGATGTCGTAGCCGTGACTGCTGCCGGGCCGCGCCTTCAGATAGGGCGAGGCATAGACGTGGCTGATGCCGAGGTCGGACAGATAGGGCAAGGCCGCTTCCGCCTGCGCGAAGCCGAAGCCGCCGTGGAACTGCAGACGGTAGGTCGCCCGCGGCACATCGGCCTCGCGCGGCTGGAAGTCGGGCGGGCCGCCGGACAGCGGCAGCGCCGACGCCGGCCGTTCGGCATTCATCACCGCCGCCAGCGCGAACCAGCGCTCGTCGGCGCCGATGTCGGCCAGATCGCAGCCCAGCTTGCGCCGCCAGTTCGGCCAGCGCTCCTCACTGGTGCCAGGCAGGTTCACCGACTCGGCCTGCCCCAGCACGTCCTCCAGCTGCACTGCCACCATGGCCGCCGGCGTGCGTGCGAGGTAGCGGTAGATGGCGAGCATCAGCGCCGGGTCGGCCGCATGCGTCGCCGATGCCGCGTCCTCCGGCAGGCGCAGGCCTTCCGCCTCAAGTACGTCGAGCAATGCGCCGCGGTCGCTTTCGCGCTGCGCCGCCTGGCGTTCGCGCAGCGCCGGGTCCGAATACAGGCCGAGCGCATCGCGTTGCTGCAGGTCGAGCGCGCTCCAGTAGCCGCTCAGCGTCGGCAGGTCGTGCGTGCCGACCACCGCCAATGCGTCGGCCGGCCAGTTGCGCGCCGGCTGGAACACGCCGTCGCGGCTTTCGAAGTACAGCGGCCGGTAGGACAGCAGCCCGTAGCGATCCATCGCTGCCCGCACCTGCGGCGGTACGATGCCCAGATCCTCTCCGATGACGATGCACTCGTTGCGCACGCTTTCCAGGCACAGCAGCCTGAACAGCTCGTCCATCGGATAGCCGACGTAGGCGCCGATGCGTGCCGTGCCGCCCGAAGGCAGCCAGAACAGCCGCATCAGGCTCATCACGTGGTCGATGCGCAGTGCGCCGGCGTGCCGCATATTGGCCGCCAGCACGGCACGGAAGGACGAGGGGTCCTGCTGCAGCCGCTGCGGAATGAGCGGCGGGAAGCCCCAGTCCTGGCCGGCCGGATTCAGTTCGTCCGGCGGCGCGCCGGCGTGTGCGCCGGCCGCGTGCAGATGTGGCCGTATCCACGTTTCCGAACCGCCTTCATTGACGCCCACCGCGAGGTCGCGATACAGCCCCATGCGCATGCCGCGCGCACGCGCCCGGCGCGCCACCGTCGCGAGCTGCGCCTCGGCCTGCCATTGCAGGTACTCGAAGTACTCGATGCGCTCCTCGTTCTCGAGCATGAAGGCGCGCACCGCCTCGCCGTCGACGTCGCGGTAGGGCTCGGGCCACAGCGTCCACCCCCAGACCGCGGAATCGACGGCGTGAAAGTGCGCCTGCAGCGCGTCGAACAGCGCATGCAGGCGCAGGCTGCGTCCGCCTTCACGCTGGAAGTCGCGAAACAGGCCGGCGCGCTGCGTGCCACGGTCCAGATGTTCTCGCCGGAAGTGCGTGTACAGCAGTTCGAGCACCTCAAGCTTGGCGGCCGCCACGCCCCGGTAGTCGATCAGCTCGGTCGCGCGCAGCGCGTCGAGCCGTGCCGCGAACGCCGGATCGGCGACGCGCGCCTGCGCCGCGCCGCACTCGCCGAAGTCGCGCGTCGCCTCGATGTCGATGTACAGCACATTGAGCCATTCGCGGTTCGACGGGCTGTACGGGCTCGCCCGCTCGGGGTCGTGCGGGAACAGCGCGTGCAGCGGATTGACGCCGACGAAGTGGGCGCCGGCGTCGGCGGCGAGGTCGATCAGCCGGCGCAGATCGCCGAAGTCGCCCATGCCCCAGCTGTGCGGCGAGCGCAGCGCATACACCTGCACCGCCGGCCCCCACAGCCGCGCGCCCTCGCCTTCGCGCGGCAGACGCATGCAGGCGGCCGGACACAGCGCCAGCGTGCTTTCGACCAGCAGGCGCGGCGTCGCGCCCGGCAGATGGAGGGACAGCCGGTGCCAGCCGGCGGGTAACGAGGAGTCCAGCGCCACGGTGGCGGTGCGGCCGTCCTCGGTACGCCCGAGCGCGGTGCGCCCGCGGCGTTCGCCGCCCTGTTCGAGTACCAGCCGCCAATGCAGCACGCCGGCGCGCACCGCCTCTTCCGATTGCAGCGTCAGCGTGAGCGGTCCTTCGCCCAGCGACAGCACGATGACCGGCGGCAGCACGTGGGCGGCGTCGGCATCGTCCAGCGCCGCCAGGGCGGCGACGGCAGCGCGGTCGGGGTCACCGCCGGCCAGCGGATGTCCGAGTGCTGCCGCCAGCGCCAGGCGGCTCTCCTCCGGCACCTCGAAGCGGCGTCCCCAGGCGTCCTCGAAATCCGGCGCGATGCCGAGCCGGCTGCACAGCGCAGCGAAAGCTCCGCTCATTGCGTCGCCCCGTTATGCAGCACGAACATCCGCATCGACCAGGGCGGCAGACCGGGTTCGCCATCGCCACCGCCGCCGACGGCGGCGAAGGGCTGCGCCCCCGGTACGTCGGGTACCGCCTCCGGCGCATCGCCCAGATTGGCCTGCATGACGAGCGAAACGCCTTCGCCCGACCAGCGGATCTCGAACGCGGTGTCGCCGAACAGCATGCTGCTGCAGCGTCCGGTCTGCAGCAGCGGAACGCACGGCACCACCCGTTCGCAGCGCAGCGTCAGCAGTGCCTGATAGAAGGCAAGCCACTGCCGGCCGACCGCCTCTTCCCGCTGGCGCCAGTCCAGCCTGCTGATGACGAAGGTTTCCGGATCGCAGGGATCGGGAACGGTGCGCGGCCCGTCGGGCCAGGCGAAGGCGGCAAACTCGTTGCGCCGGCCCTCCTTCACCTTGCGCGCGAGCTCGCCTTCAAAGTCGCAGAAATACATGAAGGGGCTGGTGGCGCCGCTCTCCTCGCCCATGAAGATGAGCGGCGGCGACGGCGACAGCAGCAGCACCGCGACCAGCACGCGCAGCCGGTGCGTCGGCACCATGGCGGCCAGTCGCTCGCCCAGCGCGCGGTTGCCGATCTGGTCGTGGTTCTGCAGGAAGCAGACGAAGGCGGTCGGCGGCAGCGTGCAGCTCGGCTCGCCGCGTGGCCCGCCGTGGAAGGCGGAATGTTCGCCCTGGTAGGCGAAGCCCTGCAGCAGGCAGCGCGCGAGGTGGTGCACCGGCGCGCTGGCGAAGTCGCCGTAGTAGCCGTCGGTCTCGCCGGTCAGGATGACGTGGGCCGCGTGGTGGAAATCGTCGTTCCACTGCGCTTCGTAGCGCCCCGGGTCGGCTTCTCCGGCAAGCCGCTGCGCGCCGTTGAGCGGATTTTCGAGTACGAGGTGGATGCGCCGGTCGGCAAGTTCACGGCGCACCCGTCGCGACAGCTCTTCGAGGAAATGCGTGCTCGACCCGTCGATGATGGCATGCACGGCGTCCAGTCGCAGGCCGTCGAAGCGGAACTCCTGCAGCCAGTAGAGCGCGTTGTGGATGAAGAACTCGCGCACCTGGGCCTCGCCCTCGTAGTCGATGGCGGCACCCCACGGTGTCTGGTGCTGCGCGGTGAAGAAGGACGGCGCGTACAGATGCAGGTAATTGCCTTCGGGGCCGAAGTGGTTGTAGACGACATCGAGCAGCACCATCAGCCCGAGCCGGTGCGCGCTCTGCACGAAGCGCTTCAGATCGTCCGGGGTGCCGTAGGACGACTCGGGCGCGAACGGCAGCACGCCGTCGTAGCCCCAGCCGCGCGCGCCCGGAAATTCGGCCAGCGGCATCAGTTCGACTGCCGTGATGCCGAGCGCCGCCAGTTCTTCGAGACGCGCCTCGGCGGCGGCGTATGTGCCTTCCGGCGTAAACGTGCCGACGTGAAGTTCGTAGATCACCGCTTCGCACCACGGTCGCCCCTGCCACTGCGCTTCGGCAGGCCGCCACTCGAAGCGCGCCGGGTCCACCAGCTGGCAGGGTCCGCCGACGTCGTCCGGATTGGCCCGCGACGCCGGGTCCGGCACCTCGGTGCCGTCCACCCGATAGCGGTAGCGATCACCGGTGCGGGCGTACGGCACGGTGCGCATCCACCAGCCGTCGTCGGTACGCCGGCACGGATGTGCGTCCTCGTGTCCGTCAGCGGTGGCGAGCAGCACCTCGACCTGGCCGGCCGCCGGCGCGTACAGCCTGAACAGGTAACCCTGGCTGTCGTCGATGCCGTTCGCCGGACACGGGCCGAAGGGCATGCGGTGAATGAACGAAAGCGTCTCCACGCTGCTGACCCCGGGCCCGGCGCTGCGCAGTTCCGTCATGGCGTCAGCTGTCCTTTCCCGACGACGACGATGCCGCGTTCACTGACGTGGAAACGGGCGCGGTCCTCCGCCTCGTCGAAGCCGATGCGCATGCCGGGCGGCACGAAGTTGTTCTGGTCGATGATGGCGCGCCGGATCTTCGCGCCGCGTCCGATCACGGTGCGGTCCATCACGATGGAGTCGGACACCTCGGCGTCCTCCTCCACCACGACGTCCCGGCGCAGCATCGAGCGCTGGATGACGGCACGCCGTATCAGCACACCGGCGGCGATCGACGCCGTGCGCAGGTGGCCGTCGATCACCTGCGCCGCCTCGGTCTGATCGGGCGCGGCAAAGATGGGCCAGCGCGAATTGAACATGCAGAAGCGCGGGTCCTCGCCCAGCGTGTCGAAGTGCGCGTCGTAGTAGGCGTCGATGGTGCCGACGTCGCGCCAGTAGCCGACCTCCTCGCAGTCGCGCAGCCCGGGCACCACATTGGTCGAGAAGTCGTAGGCCATCAGCCGGTGCGTTTCCGCCATCGCCGGCAGCAGGTTCTTGCCGAAGTCGTGCCCCCCCTTGGAGTGGGCGCGCGTCAGCGCCTCGACCAGCGCCTCGGTATTGAAGATGTAGTTGCCCATCGACGCGAAGGCATAGCCCTTGCGTCCCGGCATCGACTCGGCCGTCGCCGGCTTTTCCTGGAAGTCGCGGATGCGGCCGGTGGAATCGGTGCGGATGATGCCGAACGAGGCCGAGTTCTCGACCGGTACCGGCAAGGCCGCCACGGTCGCGTCGGCGCCGGTTTCGAGGTGATGACGCGCCATCTGGCGGATATCCATCCGGTAGATGTGGTCGGCCCCGAACACCAGCACCAGATCGGGCCGCACGCGATCGAGCAGGTGCAGGTTCTGGTAGACCGAATCGGCCGTTCCCTGGAACCACTCCGGTCCGTGCAGCATCTGCGGTGGCACGACGGTGATGAACTGGTTCGGGAACAGCGGACTCATGACCCAGGTTCGCCGGATGTGCTCGATCAGCGACTGCGACTTGTACTGCACCAGCAGGTAGATCGAGTTGATGCCGGAATTGACCAGGTTGGACAGCACGAAGTCGACGATGCGGTGCCGTCCGTTGAAGGGGACCGAGGGCTTGGAGCGCTCGGCCGTCAGCGGATGGAGACGGCCACCTTCGCCGCCCGCCATCACGAATGCAAGAATGGATTTCCCGGAAATCATGATTCACCTCCACGTGAGTTCGCATCCGCGACCGGGCGATCGGATTGCGCACTTTTCGACGGAACACGCGCCAGATGGCGTGCCTCGCCGGACTGCTCGCGCCGGGCGCCGGGCGGCGACGAGCGCACCGCACGGCGGGCCGGCGCGCTGGCCAGCATCCGGCGCAGCGCTGCCTCGCTGCGCGACAGTCCGTCCTCAGGCTCGTCGGACGCGTAGTCCTCGAGCACGATGCCGGACAGATAGAGATCGAAGATGACCGGGCAGATGTAGCTCGCCCGGGTGACCGGCGCCGTGTTGCCCAGGCTGGCGGCGACCGAACGCACGCAGCGCAGCAGCACGCGCGGCGCCGCCTGGGCGTCGTCCAGCGGCCCCTGCCGCGTCAGGAATTCGGCGGCCTTGAGCGTGCCGCCCCAGGTGCGGAAATCCTTGCTGGAGAAGGACCCTATCGTTTCGTGGATGTAGGCGTTCAGTTCCGCCGCCCGCACCGGCCGGCGCAGGCCGCCTTCCTCGTACTGGAACAGCGTCTTGCCCGGCAGTTCGAGCAGACGGCCGAGCACGGCCACGGCGCCGCGGTCGCGTACCACCTGTTCCTGCATCACGCCATGCTTGCCGCGGTAGCGGAACACCGCCTGTGTGCCCTCGATGGCGACGTGGCGCTTGCACAGCGTGGTCAGGCCGTAGCTGCGGTGCGCCCGCGTATAGCTCTCGTCACCGACCCTGAAGTACACCGCGTGCAGCAGCCGCGTCATCAGCGCCAGCACCTTGCGCCGCGGCAGACCGCTGCGCCTAAGGTCGGCGCCCGCCGTCGCCAGCATCTGCGGCAGGGCGTCGGCGAAACGCGACAGGCGGCGCCACTTGCGCAGCGCGTTGCGATGGACGAAGTCGGGGTGATAGCGGTACTGCAGCCGCCCGCGCGCGTCACGTCCGAACGCCTGCAGTTCCGCCTCCGGGTCCGGACTGACATAGACGTCGGTATAGGCGGGCGGGATCGCCAGCGCGGCGATGCGCGCCAGACCTTCGCGGTCGCGGTAAGGGCGCCCGGCCGTCGTCACGTAGACGAAGCCGTCGCCCCTGCGCAGCCGGCGCAGGTAGCGGTTCTGCAGCGTTGCGGTGCGGATGACGGCGTTCATGAAACCGCCTCCGACGCATCGACCCCGTCGAGCGCACGTTGCAGCGCCGCCAGCATTTCCTCGCCGCCCGCCGTCAGGCCGGTCGCGAACAGCTGCAGCGAACGCCCGGCGATGAGCACGCGACCGTTGTTGCCCTCGACCGCGGCGACGTATCCGCTCGAGGTGTCGATGAGGCGCCGCCATGGGTGTTCGCTGTCGCCGTCGTCCAGCGTCCAGCCGACGTCCTCGGGCGAGGCGTTGACCACCAGTTCGATCAGCGTTTCGGCCGCCGGGTCGGGTTCGTGCAGACGCAGCGCGCGACCGTCGACGCGCATGCCGAAGCAGCGCATCTGCGCGTCGTTCCAGTCACCGGCCTGCATTTCCTCGCCATCGGAGCGCAGCCAGACGACGTCGCGGAAGGTGCTTTCCGGATCGCCGCCAGTGGCAAAGCGCGCCATGCGCAGCGCCGGCAGCGCGGCGCGGAGCTTCAGCAGGCGGCACACGAAGGCGCTGAGCTGCTCGCCGGCCGGGTCGTCCAGCCCGGTCCAGTTGAGCCAGCTCAGTTCGTTGTCCTGACAGTAGGCATTGTTGTTGCCCTGCTGGCTGCGCCCGAACTCGTCGCCGGCGAGCAGCATCGGCGTGCCCTGCGACAGCAGCAGCGTGGCCAGCATGTTGCGCTTCTGCCGCTCGCGCAGCGTCAGCACGCGGCTGTCGTCGGTCGGTCCTTCGGCGCCGCAGTTCCACGAGCGGTTGTCGTCGTGGCCGTCGCGGTTGTCTTCGCCGTTGGCATCGTTGCGCTTGTGGTTGTACGACACCAGGTCGTGCAGCGTGAAGCCGTCGTGCGCGGTGATGAAGTTGACGCTGGCCCATGGCCGCCGCCCGCGCTGGTCGAAACGATCGGCCGAGCCGGTCAGCCGGGTGGCGAGCGCAGCCGCCTGCATTTCGTCGCCCCGCCAGAACGAGCGGACGGTGTCGCGGAAGGCGTCGTTCCACTCCGCCCAGCGCGGCGGGAAGTTGCCGGGCTGGTAGCCGCCGGGGCCGCAGTCCCACGGTTCCGCGATCAGTTTGACGTGCTGCAGCACCGGGTCCTGCGCCATCGCGTCGAAGAAGCCGCAGCCCTGGTCGAAACCGGTGGCCTCGCGCCCGAGTATGGTCGCCAGATCGAAGCGGAAGCCGTCCACACCCATCTGCACGACCCAGTAGCGCAGGCTGTCCATCACCATCTGCAGCACGCGCGGATGGCTCAGGTTCAGCGTGTTGCCGGTACCGGTGTCGTTGATGTAGTGGCGCTTGTTCTCCGGATTCAGGCGATACCAGCACGCATTGTCCAGTCCCTTGAAACTCAGCGTCGGGCCCATTTCATTGCCCTCGGCCGTGTGGTTGTAGACGACGTCGAGGATCAGTTCGATGCCTGCCGCGTGCAGCCGCTCCGCCATCGCGCGGAATTCGCCGATGCCGCCGGCACCGAGGTAGCGCTGTTCCAGCGCGAAGAAGCCGAGCGTGTTGTAGCCCCAGTAGTTGCGCAGGCCGCGGTCGGTCAGCTGGGCGTCGTCGACAAAGGCATGCACTGGCAGCAGTTCGACCGCTGTCACGCCGAGCGACACCAGGTGAGCGATCACCGCGTCGTGTGCCAGCCCGGCGAAGGTGCCGCGCAGACGGCCGGGCACCTGCGGATGCTGGCGCGTCATGCCGCGCACGTGGCATTCGTAGATGACGCTGCGGTCCCACGGAATGGCAGGACGCGGCTGGGACAGCGGCGGCAGGTCGGCCACCACGCGTGCCTTCGGCATGTAGGACGCGCTGTCGCGCTTGTCCACGCCGAGCGGCGCGCCGCTCGGCGCCGCGTCGCCGGCAAACAGCACCGGCGACCAGCGCAGCTGGCCGACCCACTCGCGCGCATACGGGTCGAGCAGCAGCTTGTGCGGATTGAAGCGGTGGCCCTCTTCCGGCTGCCACGGCCCATGGACGCGGTAGCCATAGACGAGGCCCGCCTTCCCGCCAGGCAGGAAACCGTGCCACACCTCGTCGGTGAATTCGGGCAGTTCGCGCCGGGCCACCTCGATGCGGCCCGCCTCGTCGAAGATGCACAGGTCGACGCGCGTCGCATGCGCCGAGAACACCGCGAAGTTGATGCCCCCCTCGGTCACCGTCGCGCCCAGCGGATACGGCTGCCCGGCCTCGAGCAACGGAAAACGGACAAGATCGGCGCGGCTCATGCGCACCTCCGTATCGCGTCGGGCTGCTGCGCCGACGCGCAGACGAAGTCGTGCACGAAGCACAGCTTGTCGAGCACCGGCGACGCCGCGATGAAGGGGTAGGCGTCGCCGTGTCCGAGGCTGCGCCCCATGCTGTTCAGGAATTGCGACAGCGGCAGCCAGTGCTCGACCAGCACGTCGCGGAAGGGCCGCTCATCGCTGCAGGCGGCCGCCTCCACGCTGCCACCCCCGGTTACCACGCCCGGCCGCAGCGAAAACCCCCAGTGTGCGGCGGTGTCAAGCGCGTCCGATACGTGCAGGTAATGGGCGAACGATTCGGCCCAGTCCTCCCACGGGTGCACCGAGGCGTAGGCACTGATGTAGCGCTCGCTCCAGTCCGGCGCCGGGCCTTCGTCGTAGTGATCGCGCAGCGCTTCTGCATAGTCGCGGCGCTCGTCGCCGAACAGCGCGCGGAAGTCGTTCAGACGCGGTCCACCCGACAGGATGCGGTCCCAGTAGTAGTGGCCGATCTCGTGGCGGAAATGACCGAGCAGCGTGCGATAGGGCTCACCCAGCCCGACGCGGCGCGCCTCGCGGCAGGCGTCGTTGGCCTCCATCACGTCGACGGTGATGACGCCGTCGGCGTAGCCGGTGGTCACCGCGCCGCCGATGTGCTTGCGCGACAGGAAGCGGAACAGCGGCTCGCGCCGTCCCGGCTGATCGAGCAGCGGCAGCCCCAGACGCAGCAGTGAGTGGAAGAGGCGGCGCTTGGCCGTCTCCAGCCGCCGCACCAGCTCGTCGCAGGCAGGGTCGGCGGTCGCCTCGGTCGCTTCGCTGTGCCGGCAGCTGAGGCAGAAATCGGCGTCTGCTTCGTCGGCCGGAATCATCCAGTTGCAGCGCTGGCGCTCGCTGTAGTTGCGGCAGGGCTTCCAGTGGCTGCCTTCGCCCGCGCCGCCGCCCTGGCGCACCCAGCGTCCGTCGGCGCCGGCCTCGAAGGCGGCCATGTCCAGCTCGCCCGGCACGAAGCCCAGCATCACGCCGCAGCGCACGCAGACGGTGTTCTCGAAGAACACCGGACTGCTGCATCGCCCGCACAGAAAGGTCCTCATGGTGCCGGTGCCTCCGAGTAAGCGTCCATGCGCGGCCGCGACGGACCGGCCGACGCATCGTCATCGCTGCGCGCACCGTCGAGCAGTCGCGTGCGGATCTGCGGCAGCCACTCGGGCGACACCTTCTGCAGATAGGCCACCATCTGCTCGCGCACCTTGCAGCGCAGGTCCCATGCCGCACCCGCGTTCTGCGTGCTCATCAGGCAGCGCAGCTGCATCGCGCGATCCGTCATGTCCGTCACCTGCAGCACGCAGACGCGGCGATCCCATTCGGTCGAGGCATCGAGGATTTCGCGCAGCCGTTCGCGCAGCGGTTCGACCGGTACGCGGTAATCGACCCACAGATAGACCGCACCGAGCAGATCGGAGGTGGTGCGCGTCCAGTTCTGGAAGGGATTCAGGATGAAGTGTTCGAGCGGCACCACCAGGCGCCGCTGGTCCCAGATGCGCACCACGACATAGGTGGCGGTGATTTCCTCGATGCGCCCCCACTCGTTCTCGACGATCACGACGTCATCGACACGGATGGGCTGGGTGAGCGCGATCTGCAGCCCGGCAATGAGATTGCCCAGTACCGGCCGCGCGGCCAGACCGGCGATGATGCCGGCCAGACCGGCCGAGGCCAGCAGGCTGGCGCCGATCTGCCGCACGTTCGGAAAGGTCATCAGCACCGAGCCGACGCCAAGCAGGCCGACGATGAACATCGCGGTACGGGCGAGCACGCGCACCTGTGTCTGCACGCTGCGTGCACGCAGGTTGTCGGCGCCGGTCATCGGATGTCGACCTTCGATCACGTCGGCGATCGCGCCGATGAAGCGCACCGCGAACAGGGTGACCACCAGCACGATGGCGATCGACAGCAGATGACGCAGGCCGGTCAGCAGCCCGACCGGAATGATGGCGTCCGCCAGCGACAGGTGGACGAACAGCAGAGGCAGCAACAGCTGCGCAGGACCACGCGTGCGCACGACAATGCGTTCGGCGATGTCATAGCGGGCGGCCAGCCGCCGGGCAATACGGTCGATCACCGCATGCAGCGCGAGGCCGATCAGCACCGCCAGCCCGCACTGCAGGAGCAGTCCCAGCCACGGGTGACGCAGCAGGAAGTCGCTTGCGGCGTCCACTCAGCGGGTACCTCCATCGGTCGCCAGCCGCTCCTCGAGCTGGCGTGCCAGACGCAGGTGTTCACGCAGCTTGGGCGCCGTGTCGGCGGCGAAGCTGCGCAGCTCGGGAACTTGTCCCGACTTCGCCTGACGTTCGAACAGGGCGATCGTGTCCTCGTGCGCGGTGGTGCCGAAATGGCGCAGGAAGGCGGCGTCAGCCTCGGCGCCGGTCAGCGTCTTCAGTTCCTCGATGTGCTCGCGCGAGGCCGGCGCCATGCCCTGCGGCAGCGGGATGCCATTGGCACCGGCGATGCGTTCGAGCTCCGTGTTGGCCGCCGTGTGCTCCTTGTCCAGCATCTCGGCGAAGGCGCGCACCTGCGGATCGGCGGCCCGCCCAGCCATCAGCCGTCCGGCTTCCGCCTCGGCACGCCCGCCAGCCGCCGCCGCCGTGACGAAGCTGTTGTCCTCCGGACTTGGCGCAGCGGTCTGCGCCGCGCTCGACGGCGGCGACGTGTCGCTGCCCGGGCCGAGGCCGGTCGGCGGCGCATTGCCCTCGGCGCGCGGTGTGTCGGCCGGCGCAGCCGGCGGCTCAGGCGTGCGTTCGCATGCTGCCAGCACGCCGCTGAGTGCGACCACGGCGATCAAGGTCGTCGTGCGGACATTCGTTGTGAGTACAGGGTTGTTCATCGCTACCTCCTTCGGAACGGTGGCTGCGCGGCCGGCGCCGACCACGGAAATCGATGCGGCGGCGTACCGCGTGACTGCTGCCGGCCCCCCTATCTGCAGTTTCCGTGCCCGCCTCGCCCGCGCGCCTGCATGCGGATGCCGGAACAGCGAGCGCCAAACCTCGCGCCAACCTTTCTGCAGCGCAAAAACGCGCATCGCGGTCGCCGCCTGCGGCGTGCGCTGCGAGGGCGCCGCGACGCCACATCGGCCCTGCCCGGCATGCAAAACGCACGCAATTCTTACTGTCCGGATGTAAATACTTCCGGCCCTGCGCACGGCTTCCGGCGCGCATCGCCCATGCCGCCGTGATTCTGTCGATGGCATATCTCTTGCAGGTAGGTGTCCTGATCCAGCAGCCCGCCACCGAGCATAACGACACCCGAAAACCGAAAGGACACCGAATGAGCCTCGGCATGGAACTCAGACTTCGGCAGCACATCGCCATCACGCCGCAGCTGCAGCAGGCTCTTCGCCTGCTGCAGCTGTCATCGCTGGAATTCACGCAGGAAGTCGAACAGGCTCTTGGCAGCAACCCCTTTCTCGAAGAGGACACCGCGGCACAGACCGTTACCGGCGCCGTGCCGACCGCGTCCGCGGCGCCGGATGACGGACCGGACACCGAGCCTGTCGCCGACCGGCGCGACGGAGAGGAACCGGCCATCCAGTTCGACGCCGCGTACGGCAGCAGCACCGCCGGTTCGCGCGACGACGACGAAACCGACTGGACGGAATGGGCGGAAGCGCCGACCGGGCTGCGCGATCATCTGCGGGCGCAGCTGCAGCTGTCGTCGATGAGTGATCGCGACCGCGCGCTCACCGATCTGATCATCGACGAGCTGACCGATGCCGGTTATCTCGAAACGCCGCTGGAGGAACTGGCGGCGCTGATCGCGCCCGAGCACGAGGTCGCGCCGCAGGAGCTGCTGGCGGCACTGCGCCTGGTGCAGCAGCTCGAACCGGTAGGCATCGGCGCACGATCGCTGCGCGAATGCCTGCTGCTGCAGCTCAACGCGCTACCCGAGGAGGCCCAGGGGCGCGCCGACGCACTGCTGCTCGTGCGCGACCACTTCGATCTGCTGGCGGCGCGCGAATTCACCCGCATCCAGCAGCAGCTGGACTGGAACGAAAGCCGGCTGCACGGCGCCCGCATGCTGATCCGCACGCTGGACCCGCGCCCCGGGCGCAGCTTCGGTCCGGACGAAACCCGCTACATCGTGCCGGACGTCATCGTCACCTGCCGACGCGGGCGCTGGCAGGCGACGCTGAACCCGGCGGTACAGCCGCGGCTGCGCATCAACCGCGCCTACGCGGAACTGGCCGGCGGACGCGAACCGGGCGAGCGCTCGTTCTCGCGCCTGTTGCAGGAAGCGCGCTGGCTGATGCGCAACGTCGAACAGCGCTTCTCGACGATACAGCGGGTCGCGTCGGCCATCGTCGAGCATCAGCGGGTGTTCTTCAGCTACGGCGACGCGGCGATGAAGCCGCTGGCGCTGAAGGACATCGCCGTGGAACTGGGCTTGCACGAGTCCACCGTCTGCCGGGTCACCAATGGCAAGTACATGGCGACGCCGCAAGGGCTGTTCGAGTTCAAGCATTTCTTCTCGCGCCAGCTGTCGGCGGACGACGGCGGCGCCTATTCGCCGACCGCCATCCGCGCGCTGATCAGGGAACTGATCGCCGCCGAAGACCCGGCCGCGCCGCTGTCGGACGCGCGCCTCGCCCATCTGCTGTCGGGTCAGGGCCTGCAGCTTGCACGGCGCACGGTGACCAAGTACCGCTCGCTGATGCGCATTCCGAGCGTGGAACTGCGGCGCGCGGCCCACGCGGCCGAGCATCCGCGGGCCGCCTGAGCGGCGCCGCCATCCAACCTCAGCCACAGGAGAGACATCCATGACACAGATCATCGCTGCACACTTCAACTCGGTGGAAGAGCTGCAGGCCGTCGTCGACACGCTGCCGGCCCGCGGCTTCGGCGCCGACGACTACGCCACCTACTTCCTCAATCCGCCCGGTCAGCGCGGGCTCTACTGGTTGGGCGGCGACGCCGTCAGCGACGAGGGCGCATCCGGTGCCGGCCGCACCGCCGCCGTCGGCGCCTTGGTCGGCGGCGGCGCCGGCGTCGCGGCAGGCAGCGCCACCGGTTTTGCGATCGGCAGCGTGGGCGGCCCGGTCGGCGCGCTGGCGGGCGCCGGTGTCGGTGCCTACCTCGGTGCACTGGTCGGCGCGCTGCGCGGCATGCAGGCGCCGGACCCGGAAGAAGCCTCGGTTGAACATCCGGCCGAACCGCAGGGCGGGCCGATGATTGCGCTGAATGTGGAACGACCTGGTGCGGCGGACGAAGCGATCGCGCTGCTGCACGAAGGTGGCGCGCGCGAGGTACACCGCACCGAGGGCCGCTGGGCCAACGGCGAGTGGGTGGACTTCGACCCGCGCGAGCCGATCGAGCACGTGCAGCCGGGCCGGATGTGAGCGGCGCGCGCGTCGGAACGGCTCCGCTGCACGTCTGTGACCTCACCATGCTGTACGCCAGTCACAGCGGTGGCGTGCGCCGCTATCTCGGCGAGAAGCGGCGCTGGCTGCGGACGCAGCAGCAGTTCCGCCACACCCTCGTGCTGCCGCGCTACGCGCAGGGGCCGTCGCCACGACCGGCCGACGGGCTGATCGAGGTGCCCAGCCTGCCGCTGCCCTTCTCGCGCGGCTACCGCGTGCCGCTGAATACGCGCGCAGCCCTCGGCGCACTGAAGGCGCTGCGACCGAATCTGATCGAAGCAGCCGACCCTTACCACTTCGCGTGGGCGGCCGTCGACGCCGGGCAGGCGCTGGGCGTACCGGTCATCGGCTTCTGTCATTCCGACCTGCCGCGCATGCTCGGGCGGCTGGCCGGCGCAGGGGTCGAGCGCGCCGCCGAAGCCTATGTGCGCCGGCTGTATGCGCGCTTCGATCTGGTGCTCGCGCCCAGCCGCTGCATGACCGAGCGGCTCGCCGGCATGGGCGTGCGGGGTGTGCAGCATCAGCCCCTGGGTGTGGACAGCCGTGCCTTCCACCCCTGCCGCGCTCACCAGGGCCTGCGCCGTGCGCTGGGCCTCGCTGCCGGCGACCGCCTGCTCGTCTATTTCGGCCGCTTCGGCCCGGAAAAGAACCTGCCGGTGCTCTACCGCATGCTCGACCTGCTCGGCGACGGCCACGTGCTGCTGCTGATCGGCGACGGCACGCCGCCACACCATCGGGCGGTGCGCGCGCTGCCCTTCCAGTCGGACCCGCGCAAGCTCGCTGCGCTGGTCGCCGCCTGCGACGTCTTCGTCCATGCCGGCGACCAGGAAACCTTCGGTCTGGCGACGCTGGAGGCGATGGCCTGCGGCGTGCCCGCGGTGGTCGCCGGCACCGGCGGACAGGCGGAATTGGTGGACGCCGCAGTGGGGGCACGGACCGATGCCGGCAGTCCGCAGCGTGGCACCGAGCGCTTCGCCGCGGCGATGGCCGACGGCGTACGGGCGGTGCTCGCGCGCGATCGCACGGCGCTGGGCAGCGCGGCACGCCTGCGCGCAGAGCGCCACGACTGGTGCTACGTGCTGCCGACGCTCGGCCGCACCTACTACGCCGCCTGCCACGGACCCGATCACCATGGTTAGCAAATCAGCCATCATGCTGCCCGACCTGTCGCCCCCGGTACTGTGCGTGTCCATTCACGACGTCGCGCCGTCCACCTGGCCGCAATGCAAGCGCCTGCTCGAAACCGTCGGCGAGGTCGCTCCGCTGCACGTGAGCCTGCTGCTGGTGCCCGACTACCACGGCCAGGGCGACGACACGCCGCCCGCCTATCGCGAGGCCATCGAGTCCTGCCGCGCGGCCGGGCACGAACTGGTGCTGCACGGCCATGTGCACCTCGACGAAGGTCCGCCGCCGCGCAATCCGCTGGAGTGGTGGCGCAGGCGGGTGCTCACCGCCGACGAAGGCGAATTCGCCACGCTGAGCGCTGCGCCCGCGCACGCCCGCCTGATGGCGGGCCGCCAGTGGTTCGAGCAGCGCAACTGGCCGGTGGACGGCTTCGTCGCTCCGGCCTGGCTGCTCGGGCCGGGCGCCTGGCGCGCGCTCCGCGTGACACCCTTCCGCTACACGACCACCGCAACGCACTTCCACCTGTTGCAGCCCGACCTTGCCATCCGCATGCCGGTGATCACCTACAGCACACGCAGCGCGCTGCGCCGGACTGCGTCGCTGGTCTGGCAGGGCCAGCGCCGGCTGCCGGCTGCGCAACCCGTGCAGCTCGCGCTGCACCCGGCCGACGCACAGTACCCGGCGGTGCTCGGCCAGGCGCAGCGTCTGCTCGACACGCTGCTCCGCACCCGGCTGGCGATGACGCTGCAGGACTACGCGAGCACGCTCGAACAGCTGCTCGGACCGCTGCAGGCGGCGCGCCCGCGCGCGGCACCTGCGCTGCGGACAGCGGAAAGCAGAACGGCGACGCGACGGCGCTGATCAGCCGGGCAGCAGCCATAGCGACATGACAGCGAGCGCGGCACCGATCACCGCGCCTGCCACGACGTCGCTCGGGTAATGCAGCCCGAGCATGACGCGCACCACTGCGGTCAGCACAGCGAAGGCGAGCAGCCCGAGCCCGAGCGGCGGCAGGTGGAGCAGCGCGACGAGCGCGAACGACGTCGCGTGCAGCGTATGCCCGGACGGAAAACTGAACTCGTCGAGCGGCGACATGCACAGGTGCAGACCGTGCAGCGACACACAGGGGCGGCGACGCGCCGTCCGCCGCTTGACCAGGCCATAGACCAGCAGACCGGCTGCACCGACGGCAAGCAGGTGCAGCGCGCAGCGCATCCCGGCATCGCCCGGCAGCAGTGCGAGCAGAGCGATCAGCAGCAGCCAGGCCTCGCCATCGCCGAGCCGGCTGATCGCCCGCGCTGCGACCAGGCAGGGTCGATGGTCGAGCAGCCGGTTGAGCCGCTGCACGCAGCTGGCATCGAAGGCCGCAACCGGATGCGGCCCTTCAGTGGGCGGCCGCCACACCGAGCGCGGCTTTCGGTTGCGCGGCGCAGGCATGCAGATGCGCCTCGAAGCGGTTGAGCACCACCGGCCAGGTCAGGCCCTCCGCCGTTTCACGCGCCGCGCGGCCAAGGTGGCGGCGGCGATCGGGCTGCCGGGCCAGCCGGCGGGCGGCGTGGATGAAGCTTGCGGCGGCGCGCAGTTCATCGCCGTCGCAGGCAGGCACGAGCAGACTGGCGTCCACGCCGTCGGTCATGTGCTCGCGCGCGGCGGCCAGATCGAAGGCGACGATGGCCAGTCCGCTGGCCATCGCCTCCAGCAGCACGTTGCCGAAGGTTTCGCTGACGCTGGGGAAGAGGAAGATGTCGGCCGACGCGTAGTGCGCCGCAAGTTCACTTCCGTGCAGCACACCGGTAAAAATTTCACCCGGTCGCCCGTCGTCCATGCGTCGTCGCGCCGGACCGTCGCCCACCCACAGGAGGCGCGCATCCGGTTGCTCACTGCGGATGGCGTCGAAGGCGGCGCGCACCAGTTCGAGATTCTTTTCCGGGGCCAGCCGGCCGACGTACAGAAAGACCGGATCGTGCGGCTTCACGCCCCAGCTGGTGCGCAGTTCGAGGCTGCGCCTCTGCGGGTTGAACAGCCGCGTATCGACGCCCCGCCCCACGCGGACCAGGCGCCGGTAGCCCTGGCGCTTCATCTGCATTTCAAGCGCCGCGGTCGGTACGAAGGTCAGATCGGTGCGATTGTGGAAGGCGCGCAGCACCGCCCGCACCGCGGCCGACAGCATGCCCAGACCGTAATGGCTGCTGTAGGCGTCAAAGTGGGTGCGGTAATCGCTGGTGACCGGCACGCCGAGCTGACGGGCAGCCAGCAGGGCCGACCAGCCGAGCGGGCCTTCGGTCACGATGTGCACAACATCCGGCCGCTCCTCCCGCCACGCGCGCAACAGCCGGCGCCAGGCCGGCAGTCCGAAGCGCAGGCCCGGATAGCGCGGCAGCGGCAGGCCGCGCACCAGCAGGTCGCCCTCGTTGGCGGCCTCGTCCTGCTGCCGCGGGCGCACCAGGCGGACCCGATGGCGGGCGCTGCGCAGGTGCCGCACGACGCGGACGATGGACAGCGCGACGCCATTGACCTCCGGCGGATAGGTATCGGTGACGATCACGATATCCAGGTTCTTCTTCATCGCGGGGCCCCGCACACGTTAGGCGAACCTTCGGCGCCTGCAATCGGCGCTCCCGCAGCGCCCGCCGGGCGGTACGGCCGGCCCGGCATGTCGATTGCTGAGGCTGGGCGACTCCACTCCATCGTCAGCCGTGAACTCCGAGCGCCCCTTCCTGACCACTCCGCTGCGCCCGCACGACGACACGCCGTCGGACGACGCTTCGTCGCCGCCCCCGGGCACGGACAGCGTCTGCGTGCCCGGGCGCAACTGCTTCGCGCGCGGCCGCGCCGACCGCCTGGCGCTGCTGATAGACGGCGAAGCCTATTTCCGCACCTTCATGCAGGCGGCCGAGCGGGCGCAGCGTTCGATCACCATCCTCGCCTGGGACTTCGACAGCCGCACGCGGCTGCATTTCGACCCGCCGGTGCCGGGCGCGCCGCCAGCGCGGCTGGGCGAATTCCTGAACTGGCTGGCACGACGGCGACACCGCCTGATGGTGCGCATCCTCGACTGGGACTATCCGATGGTGTTCGGCACCGACCGCGAGCTGCCGCCGCGTCTCGGGCTCGGCTGGAAGCCGCACCGGCGCGTGCACTTCTGCTACGACAACACGCATCCGGTCAGCGCCTCGCACCACCAGAAGATCGTCGTCATCGATGACGCGCTCGCCTTCGTCGGCGGCTTCGATCTGACCGTACGCCGCTGGGACACGTCCGCCCACCGTCCGGACGACAGGCGCCGCGAATGCGCCGACAAGGCCTATCCGCCGTTTCACGACCTGATGCTGATGTTCGACGGTGACGCCGCGCGCGCGATCGGCGAGGTGGCACGCGAGCGCTGGCTCGCCGCCACCGGCCACCGCATCCCGGACGCGAAGGACGTCGGCGATCCGTGGCCGGATGCCATTCAGCCCGAACTGACCGACATCGACGTGGCGCTGGCGCGCACCTTGCCGCCGCAGGCGGACGCGCCGCCGGTCAACGAGGTCGAGCAGCTCTTCCTCGACATGATCGCCAGCGCGCGCGAACGCATCTACATCGAGAGCCAGTACTTCACCGCAGGCAGTGTCGGCGAGGCGCTGGCGGCGCGGCTGGCCGAGCCGGACGGGCCGGAGGTGATCGTCGTGGTCCGCCTGTTCAGCCACGGCTGGCTGGAGGAACACACGATGCACGTGCTGCGCACCCGTCTGGTCGAGCGCCTGAGCGCCGCCGACCGGCACGGCCGCTTCCGCATCCTCTATCCGCACATCGACGGGCTGGCGGACAAGGTATGCATAGACCTGCACTCCAAGCTGATGATCGTCGACGACGACATGCTGCGCGTCGGCTCCGCCAATCTGAGCAACCGTTCGATGGGCATGGACAGCGAATGCGACGCGGTGATCGAGGCGGGCGGCGACGCGCGCGTGCAGGCCTACATCCGCGACGTACGCCATCGCCTGCTGGCCGAACACCTCGACGTCGAGGTCGCGGCGGTCGTCGATGCGTTCGAAACGCACGGCGCGCTCGGCCCGGCCATCGAGGCGCTGTCGGGTGGCACGCGCACGCTGCTGCCGCTGAACCGCCAGCCTGACTGGCCGGAGGCCGTGATCGAACTGGCTCGCGTCGGCGACCCGCAGCAACCGATCACGCTCGACGGGCTGGTAGAAGCCTTCAGTCCCGAGCTGCAGCTGGGCACGCCGGTCACATCGGACGATGAGGGCGAGGCCACGCCCTCGCGGCCGCCCGCCAGCGGACGGCGCCGCTGGTCGCGCGCCGCCATTGCACGCGTGGCACTGCCTGGCGCCGTCATGCTGCTGTTGCTCGGTCTGGCACTGGTGTGGCGCTACACGCCGCTGACCGAGGTCGCCGATGCCGAACGGGTGACCGGCTGGGCGCGCGCGATGGCCGACAGCAGCTGGGCGCCCATGCTCATTCTGCTGGCCTACACGCCAGCCTGTCTGCTGATGTTTCCGCGACCGCTGATCACGCTGGCGGCGGTGATCGCCTTCGGCCCGGAAAAGGGCTTCGTGTTCGCGCTGTCCGGCATCCTGATCGCCGCCTTCGCGACCTATGCGGTCGGCCTGCTGCTGCCCGAGGCAACGGTGCACCGCATTGCCGGCCCTCGCCTGCCACGCATCGCCGAAACGCTGCGCCGGCGCGGCCTGCTGGCCATCACGGCGCTGCGGCTGGTGCCGATCGCCCCGTTCGCCATCGAAGGGGTGGTGGCGGCCGCCATCGGCATACGGCTGGCGCCCTTCCTGCTCGGCACGCTGTTCGGCATGTTGCCAGGAACGCTGGCCACCACCGTGTTCGGCGACCAGCTGGAAGCTGCGCTCGACGACCCCGGCCGCCTCGACTATGGCCTGCTGCTGACCGCTGCGCTCGGCATCGTGCTGCTGTCGCTGTTCGTGCGCCGCTGGCTGGTCAAGGAACACCGGAACGGGGCCGGACAGGCGGCGGAGAGGAGCTGATGGCGACGCGCACCCCTGGCCTCGTCGACTGGCGCAATCTGGACAACACGCTCGGGCAGGACTGCCTGCGCATCGCCTCCTACAACATCCACCGTTGCGTCGGCCGCGACCGCCGCGCCGACCCCGGGCGCGTCGCCCAGGTCATTCTCGAACTGGGTTGCGACGCGGTGGGGCTGCAGGAGGTCGACAATCTCGCCGACGGCCACCACGAATCGATGCAGCTCGACTATCTGGCGCGGGCGACCGGCATGGAGGCACATGCCGGCCACACCATCATCCGCCACGAAGGCAGCTTCGGAAACGCGCTGCTGACACGCCGGCCGGTGCTGGCAGTGCAGCGCTACGACCTCAGCTACGGCCGGCGCGAGGCGCGCGGTGCGCTGGCCGTCGACCTGCAGGTCGAGGACGAATGCGTGCGCGTCATCGTCACCCACCTCGGGCTGCGCCCGGCCGAACGCCGCTACCAGGTCCGGCGCATGCTGCAGCTGCTGCACGACCTGCCGGCCGACCGCAAGGTGATCGTGCTCGGCGACATCAACGAGTGGCTGCCGCTCGGCCGGCCGCTGCGCTGGCTGCACGGCATGCTCGGCCACTCGCCGGCCGAGCGCTCGTTTCCGTCCGGCCTGCCGGTGTTCGCGCTGGACCGCGTGTGGGTGCGGCCACGCCACACGCTGCTGGCCTTTTCCACGCACCGCTCGCCACTGGCGCGGGTGGCGTCCGATCATCTTCCGGTGAAGGCCATCGTCGCCGCCACCGCGCCGCCCGCCAGCGTAGTGCACGAAGGCTGATGCCGCTCGCGCCGCCCGTCCCGCCACACAACTGCACGAAGGAGACTGCGATGCCCAAGAGAAACACACCCGAACTGCCGGCCACGCTGCGCCGCTCGCCACCCGAGGCGCAGCGCACCTGGGCGCACACGCTGGCCAGCGCCGAACGCACCTACGGCCCCGGCGAGCGTGCTCGCCGCACCGCCTTTGCCTCGCTCAAGCACCGCTTCGAGAAGGTCGGCGACCACTGGGAACCGAAGGACCACGCCGGCCCGTCCGACCCGCGCGCAGCACACGGCAGCGGCGAGAGCTTCGGTGGCGTGGACCTGTACGGGCACACCCGGCAGGAACTGTATGAACGCGCCCGCGAACTGGACGTGCGCGGCCGCTCGGCGATGACCAAGGTCGAACTGGCGCGCGCCATCGCGACCCGCCAGCGCTGACGCCGGAACGTCGCGTCAGATCTGCAGCATCGGCGACCCGTCGGGCTGGCGCGACCCGCGCCGTTCGAGCACCTCCTGGCATTCGACGCAGCGCACCGCCGCCGGCTGCAGGCGCAGACGCGCGAACGGAATCGGCAGCTCGCAATCGACGCAGACGCCGGCCAGCCCGGCGTCGATGCGCTCGCGCGCAAGCTCGATGTCGCGCAGTGCGCGCACGTCGCGCAACACCGCCACGCTGTCGTTCTCGCGCATCTGCCCGGCCTCGGCCACGTCCGCCGCGTCGCCCGCAGGGGCTTCAAGACCGGGCGGGCTGGTGTCGCGCAGGTTGGCGACGTGCGCATGTACATCCGACTTCAGCGCGCGTTCGCCCTCGTCGAGCATTTCGGCGAGAGCAGCCACCTGTTCCGGTCTCAATGGGGTCATGTCCGCGTCCTCGTGGAAATTGAAGGGGTGACCCGTCCGGGCCGCGGAGGTCGCAGCAAGCGCGATGCCTTCGCCGGAACGGGGCGCGGCGGCTCGCCGGGCGGAGGTTCTTGCAAGCGGCCTGCACATTTTTCAACGCCGGGCGGCGTTGGCTGCACGCCGTGGCAGGCACGGCCGTTGCAGGGAAGGTCCTTCCCGACACTGCCGAAGGATCGCGGATGAACCGCCTGCCGCACGAAACACTGCCGCCGACCTCCCTGCTCGCCTCGCGTCGGAAGGCACAGCAGCGCCACCGCATCCTCATCGTCGGCGGCGGTGCCGGCGGACTGGAACTGGCGGCACGTCTCGGGCGCACGGCAGGTCATCGCGGCGAAGCGGAAATCGTGCTGGTGGACGCGGCGGCCACTCATCTGTGGAAGCCACTGCTGCACGAGATCGCGGCCGGTACCCGCTACCGCCAGCAGCACGAGCTGGACTACCGGCAGCAGGCGCGGCTGCACGGCTTCAGGTTTCACCAGGGGCGGCTGCAGTCGGTCGAGCGCGGGCCGCACCGCATCTGGCTGGCCGCACTGTGCGACGACGAGGGCATGGAGATCGCGCCGCGCCGGTCGGTCGCCTATGACACACTGGTGCTGGCCGTAGGCGGCACCGACAACGATTTCGGCACGCCCGGCGCGCGGCGGCACGCGCTGTCGCTGAATACCCCGGACGACGCGGAACATTTCCACCGTCGCCTGATGGCGCTGTGCGCGCGCGCCGATCTCGGCACCGGCCGGCCGGTGCAGGTCGCCATCGTCGGTGGCGGCGCCACCGGCGTCGAACTGGCGGCCGAACTGTGCACCGCGGCCCCGGACATCGCCGCCTACGGTCTGCGCCTGCAGAAACTCGCCCAGCCCCTGCAGCTGACGCTGGTCGAAGCGGGTCCGCGCCTGCTCGCGGCCTTGCCGGAGGCGGTGGCCGAGCGGGCACGGCAGGACCTCGAGCAACGCGGTGTCACGCTGCACCTCGGTCAACAGGTGGCCGAGGTGCGCCGCGACGCGTTGCTGCTGCGCGACGGTTCGCAGATCGACGTCGACCTGGTGGTCTGGGCTGCCGGCGTGCAGGGCGCCGAGGTGCTGGCGCAGACCGATGGACTGGACCTCACGCCGCAGCGGCAGCTGCGGGTCGGCCCCACCCTGCAGACCCTGCGCGACGGCGACGTGTTCGCGCTCGGTGACTGCGCCAGCTGCCGCCCCGATCCGGACGCGCCGCCGGTACCGCCGAAAGCGCAGGCGGCCCACCAGCAGGCGGCGCTGCTCGCCGAGTCGCTGCAGCGACGGCTGCGCGGCGAGCCGCTGCCCGATTTTCATTACCGCGAACGCGGCAATCTGGTGACGCTCGGACGCGATCACGCGGTGGGCGCGCTGAACGCCGGCGGCAGCAGCACGATATTCGGCGGCGCCGCTGCCCGCTTCGGCTACTGGCTGCTGCATCGCCGCCACCTCGCCGTTCTGCTCGGACCGCTGCGCACTGCGGCGCTCACGCTCGGCGAGTGCCTGACCCGACGCGCCCGACCTCGGGTCAAGCTGCACTGACGCCGCAACCGGGGGCACACCGCTTGCTGACCCCCGTTCACCTGACTCGACGGGAGTGTCCAATGCCTGCCACGCGATCCGGTCTCTGCACACTCTTCCTTCTGTGCGCTGCGATGGTGTTCGGCGACGCGCCGCAGTCCGCGCTGCCGCCGACAGCCATCACCAGCGACGCGTCCGCTGCGCGCGACTTGCCCTGCCTGCGCGAAGGCGCGGTGGGCGCCACCGCGGGCTCCATCATCAGTGCCGACGGCGTGTCGCCGTCCGACCCCGGCGGTGGTGTCGACGAAGCGCGCTCTCGCGAGGCGCCGGCTCACGCGCCGCAGTCGGTTCATGCATTGCGGATGATCGGCGTCTGCAGCGAGTTGCGGCCTGCCATGCCGGTCGGTGCCGACCGTCGCATCGTGACCGACCGCGTTAGGCGGCTGAACGCATGAGGGCGAAGCGGCTGCCCGGGCGGCGCCAGCTGCCGTCCCGCGCAGCGGACCCGGCGGAGCGGCACGCGCCGGCCCCTCTTCTGACCCGGCCGGTGCTGTTGGGCGTCGCGCTGCTCGCCGCGGCGCTGCTGATCGAGAACCTCGCGAACGTGCTGCTGCTCATCTTCGCCGGTGTGCTGTTCGGCATCTTCCTGCATGGTCTGTCGGCGCTGCTCGGCCGGCACACCGGACTGCCCTACCCGGTTGCGCTGACCGTGGTGCTGCTGTCCATGCTGACGCTGCTCGGCCTCGGCTTCGCCCTGCTCGGCGCCGAAGCGGCAACCCAGATCGACCAGCTCGGGCCGCGGCTGCAGCAGGCCTGGGAACAGATGCGCGCCCGCTTCAAGCTCTATGACTGGACGCGCGTACTGCTATCCGAGAAGAACCTGCGCACGCTGGTGCCCGATCGCGAACTGTGGCTGCCCGGTCTGCGCGGCCTGTTCTCGAACACGATAGGCATCGTCGCCGGCTTCCTCGTCGTACTGTTCATGGGACTTTACGGCGCGGCCACGCCGCAGGTGTACCGCCGCGGCCTGCTGCAACTGCTGCCGGCCGCACGCCGCCGTCAGGCCGCCGAGCGCATCGACCTGCTGGTCGATGCACTGCGCAGCTGGCTGCTGGGCACTTTCCTGAAAATGTCGCTGGTCGGCGTGGCGGTGAGCATCGGCCTCTGGCTGCTCGACATGCCGCTGGCGCTGGCGCTCGGTCTGATCGCCTTTGCACTCGACTTCGTCCCCTACATCGGCCCCGCTCTGGCGGCCTGCCCGGCGCTGATCGTCGCGCTCGCGGTCAGCCCGTCCACTGCGCTGTCGGTGGCGCTGCTCTACGTTGCGGTGCAGGCGGCGGAGAACTACCTGCTGTCGCCGCTGATCGACTTCCGCAGCGTGCACCTGCCGCCGGTGGCGACCATATCGGCGCAGCTCCTGTTCGGCGCGCTGTTCGGCGCGCTCGGGGTGCTGTTCGCCACGCCGCTGGCCGCCTCCCTGCTCGTCATCGTGCGTGGCAGCGAAGCCGCCGCCGGAGCCGGCAGATGAGCGGAGCGCGCGCCGGCCGCCGCTACCGACGCGCGGCGCTGCTGCTGGTCACAGTGCTGGGGTCGCTGCTTGCCCTCTACGCCGCGCTGCTCGCACTGTGGCTGCCGGCGCAGGTCGAGCGCCGCCTGCCGCAGATGCTGCAGCGCCACGGCATCGAGCTGCGCATCGGCCAGCTGTCCATCCACCCGTTCCGCCTCACGCTCGAAGCACGCGACGTCGCGCTGTCGTCGGCGGCAGCCGGCGTCGCGGCCGACGTCGGCCGGCTCCGCGCCGACCTCGCCTGGCACAGCGTGCTCGCGCGCCGCTGGCAGCTGTCGCAACTGACTCTGGATGGCGTCGACATCCGCGTCCAGCGCGCACCCGCTGCCGAGCCGGGCAGCCCGGCGACGAAGTCGCGGCAGACAGGCGTCACCCCGCGTCTGCCGCCGGTGGACATCGCGCGCACGACATTGACGCTCCAGTCGCTCAGCGTGCGCGCCGGCCCGCTCACCGAAGCGCTGGTGCTGCGCGACGCGCGTGCCGACATGACGGACCTGTCCACCGCGGTCGGCGCCGCCCCGGCGCGCTTCCGCGTGCATGCGCCGCTGCCGGACGACGGCCTGCTCGAACTTGACGGTGAGTTCGGGCCGGCTGCGCTGGCCAGTCAGGGCAGGCTGTGGCTGAGCGGCGTGCGCACCGGCTTCTGGTGGCAACGTCTGCTACCCGCCTCGACGGCACGCGTCACCGGCGGGCGCCTCGACGCCCGCGCCCACTACAGCATCGATTTCAGCGCCCCGCTGCGACAGACCCTGGTGCTCGAAGCGCTGCAGATGGAGGCACGCGCGTTCGAACTGACGCCGGTCGATGGCGGCGCGCCGCTGCTCGCGGTCGAACGCCTGTCGGTCGCCGGCGGGCGATGCCTTGCGGGCGCGCGTCGCCTGCACCTTGATGGCGTGCGCCTCCAGTCCGGCCAGCTGAACGTCCTCCGCGACGCCGCCGGGCGGCTCAACTGGAGCGGTCTGACCGGCCCCGCCCCAGCGTCGCCAGACGCGCCATCGTGGCGGATTGAACTGGCGGACACGTCGGCCGAACAGCTGGCGCTGCGCTACGAGGACCTCCGGGTGCCGCTGCGCGTCGGTGCCGATCACCTGACCGGCCGGCTGCAACTGAACATTGCCACGTCGCCGGCCGCGATATCGGCCAGCGCAATCGATGCGGTGCTCGCCGGCGCCCGCCTGCGGGCGGCCGACGCAGCGCCGATTGGCGCGTCGGCACTGGCGCTGCAGGGGGCCCACCTCGACAGCGCGGCACGCCGCCTGTCCGCCCGCCGCGTCGACATCGACGGCCTGCTGCTGCAGGTGGAGCTCGATGCCCGCGGACGGCCTCTTCTGGTGGCCCCACCCGGCGCCGGCGGCCGTCGGTCGCCCGCCACCGGTCGCAGCGCCGGCTGGGACTACCGCATCGACGAACTGGCGCTGGACGCGCTCACGCTGCAGCTGGCCGAAGCACAGCGGAAGACGACGCTGATCACGCTGAAAGGCCAGGCAACGGTGAGTGGTCTGGCGCGCGGCGCCGACACACCGGTGTCCTACAGCGCCGATCTGCGTGCCGGCGACGGCCGCCTGCGCGTCGACGGCAATGCCCGGCAGGACGGCGGCGGCGCCAACGCGCGGCTGCGCATCGATGCGCTACCGCTGGACCGCATGACACCGCTGCTGCGCGGCATCTCTCCGCTCGACCTGTCGGCGCGGCGACTCGACGCTGACCTGCGACTGCGGCACGGCGGTCGACCCGCGCTGCGCGTCGATGGCCGCGCCGCGCTCTCCGATCTGCATCTGAAGGATCCGGACAGCGGCGAAACACTGCTGAAAGCCGCCGGCGTGCGGACCCACGGCCGCCTGGAGCGGCAGCCGGGCGCCCTGCACCTCGCCCGCCTCACGCTCGAAGACGCGCAGGGACGGATAGCCATCGACGAATCGCGCCAGCTGAACCTGAGCCAGGTGCGCCTCACCAAGGCATCCGCCGGCGGCGGGCCGGCGGGCGCGTCACCGGCGCGGATGCCGATGCGCATCGAGCGCCTCGACATCGTTCGCGGCACGCTCGACTTTTCCGACGACAGCCTTGTGCTGCCCTTCTCCGCCCGGGTGACCGACGTGAACGCGCGGCTGCTCGGCGTCGACAACCGGCCCGACGGTGAAGCCACGATCGAGGCGCACGGCCGCATCCGGCCGAACGGCGAAGCTCGCGCCCAGGGGCGCCTGCGACCCTCGGCACTGGCCGACATGACCGACCTGCACGTGCGCTTCGACAACATCGACATGCCGCTGTTGTCGCCCTACAGCGCCACTTTCGCCGGACGCAAGATCGCCGCCGGCAAGCTCTGGCTCGATCTTCGATACCGCATCCGCGATCGCGAACTGGACGGTCTGAACGTCGTGACGCTGCAGAACGTGAGGCTGGGCGACCGCGTGCGTGCCGGCGGGCTCAAGGACAGCGGCCTCGAACTGGCCCTGGCGCTGCTGAAGGACCGCGACGGCCGGGCGCGGGTCGAGGTGCCGGTGCGCGGCAAGGTCGACGACGCGCGCATCCTTTACCGCGGCGTCGTTGCCGACGCCATCGACAACACGGTCAAACGCATCGTCGGCGCACCATTCCGCCTGCTCGGCCGGCTGCTCGGCGGCGAGGACGAACTGTCCGGCGCGATCGAGTTCGACCCCGGCAGCAGCCGTCTGACGACCGGCGAGACAGAGAAGCTCGGCCGCCTGGCCGACGCGCTGGTGCAGCGCCCCGGTCTCGGTGTGCGCCTGCGCCCGGCCTACGACGAGAAACTCGACGGACAGGCCTTGCGCGAAGCCGCGCTGCGCAGCGAAGTGGCGCAGCTCGCCGGCGTGCCCGACGACGGCGGACTGCTCGACTTCGGTGACCCGGCAGTGCAACGGGTGGTGGTCCGCCTGCACGCCGCGCGCATGCCGCAGGCCACCTCCGCAGACAAGGGCGACGGCGCGGCGGCATGGTACCGCGCGCTGTTCGTGCAACTGGCCGACCGGCAGCAGGCGCCGCCCGACGCGGTCGCCGCACTGGCGCAGCAGCGCGCCGAGGCCGTGCGCCGGCAACTGGACATGCACGGACTGGACGCCGCGCGCGTCGACATCTCCGCGCCGGCCGAGACGAGCGGCACGCACCCCGGCGTCGCCGTGGAACTGCAGGGTATCGACGCAAGGCCGGCGCCGTGACCGGCATTCACCCACGCAGCGGCCCGTGCCGCAAGGCGAACCAGCGCTGTGCAATCCAGGCGCCGCCCGCAAGATAGAACAGCCCGCCAGGTCCCCACATCAGCAGTCCGGCCAGCTGCTGGTCCTCAATGCTGCCGCGTCCGTACAGCGGGAAGGGCGCCAGCGTCAGCAGCGCGCCGAGCAGCCCGGTGTGCATCAGCGTCGCCGCCACCGCGACGACCGCGGCGCCGCGCGCCTGCGGATAGGCATGCAAGGACGACGCCCAGAAGAGCGCCGCGGTGATGAGGAAGCTCGCGTGCTCGACCAGATGCCACCACGGATCGGCCAGCGCCAGCCGGTAAGGCCCGGGCGCGTGCCAGAACCAGAGGGTGGCGCCGTGCACCACTGCCCAGACCGCCGGCGCGTGACCGGTGCGTGCGAGCAGTCGCCAAAGTCCTGCAAGGCGGCCGCGCGCCAGCGCGCGGAACTGCGGCAGAGGATTGGCCAGCACCCACAGCGGCGCCGCCACCAGCATGAAGCACATGTGCTGCGTCATATGCAGCGCTGCGCTGTCAACGGCGAGAACATCGAGCGGCCCGAAGGCAGTCAGCAGCACGGTGAGCTGTCCCGCGTGGAAACAGGCGACGGCGCGCCGCGGCGCACGCCGGCGCCGCGCACCGGCCAGATAGGCGAGCCAGACGGCGGTCAGCACCAGCGCACCGACGACTTCGGTCGCCCCGCCTGCTGCGCCGCGGGCGGCCTCGGCATGCGCCAGTACGGCTGGCGACCAGGCCGCGACGAGCAGCACCCGCATCAGGTACACGGCGCCACCCCGAACAGCGGTGCGGCGATCACCAGCATGGTGACGGCCGACACCGCATGCAGGCCGCCGGCCAGCGCCGCCGTGAAGCGCAACGCCGGCACCAGCGCCGCGTCGCGCGCATGCCGCCGGCACAGCGCGGCCAGCACGGCCGACGCCAGCACCGCGGATGCGGTCAGCCCGAACAGGCTCAGGCGCACGCCGCCCTCGTCGACCTGGTGCTCGCACAGCAGACCGTGCAAGGCATACAGCGCGACGAACCAGCCGCCCCAGAGCAACGGTCCGAGCGCCACCTGATACGCCGCGCGGCCCGCCATCACGTGCCGCCCCAGGCCTGCGGAAACGGCACCAGCGCCACCCATGCCGCCCACAGGGCAAGCGCGTTGTAGCCGCACAGCAGTCCGGCCACGCGCGGCTCGTAAGGCGCATGCACGCCGACCCGTCCACAGCGCACCCGTGCGACCTGCAGCGCGAGCACGATGGCCGCCAGCAGCAGGTGGACCAGATTGCAGCCGAGCACAACCGCCGCCGCCGCGTCGCGCGCATCGACGGTGGGCGCCAGTCCGGCCCGGCTCCAACCGAGCGCCAGCGCGACCGCCGCCAGCAGGCAAAGCAGCGCCGCCGCCAGCACCCCGCCGAGCAGATGCCGGCCCTCGCCCCGCAGCAGGCGACGCGCCGACCAGCGCAGCGCAAGCGCAGCAAAAGTCGCGCACGCCGCGGCGGCGAGCAGCAGCAGCGACGCCGGGGACGCGCTCGCCCACAGTCCGCTGCTGCGACACAGCAGCGCGACCGCCGACGGCGGCACCACCCACAGGTAGAACCAGCCGAACAGCAGCGACATGTAGAGCGCGCCGTCGGCGACCAGCGTCAGCCCCATGCCACGAAGACCCGGGCCGTCGGCGGCAACCGGATGCAGCGGCAACCCGGCCGGCACCGCGTCGGTCGGCAAGGGGTGCACGCCGTTCTGCCAGGACCAGCGGAACAGCGCGCAGAGCGCGGCCACCGCGGCGACGGCGACAGCGATGTAGGCCTTCATCAGCAGTGCCATGCAGACGACGGCGATGACGGCGGCAGCGGCGAACGGCAACCAGGTGTTGCCGGGCAGCACGATGACGCTGCGCGTCTCGCCGCTGACCGGATCGCAGCCCGGCGTTTCGCGCCGCCCGCCGGGCGCGCCGGGCAGCAGGCCGTCACCGCGCTGCAGGCGGTCCGCCAGATCCGGCTGGTCCCACAAGGGATGACGACTGGTCACGGTCGGCAGACTGACGAAGTTGTATGCCGGCGCCGGCGTTGGCATCGCCCATTCGAGCGTATCCGCACCCCATGGATCGGGCGGCGCGGGCGGGCCGTAGCGCGCGTGCAGCAGCAGGTCGGCGAGCACGCAGGCGACACCGCCGGCCATCACGAAAGCACCGATGGAAGACAGCAGGTTGGGCAGGTCCCACCCCAGTTCGGGCGCGTAGGTGTGCACGCGGCGGGGCATGCCCAGCAGGCCGGTCCAGTGCATCACGAGGAAGCCGAGGTTGAAGCCGACGAACACCAGCCAGAAGCCCCAGCGGCCGAGCGCGAGCGAGGGCATGCGGCCGGAGAAGTGAGGCAGCCAGTAATAGAGGCCGGCGATCAGCGGGAACAGCATGCCGCCGACCAGCACGTAGTGCAGGTGGGCGACCACGAAATGGGTGTCGTGCACCTGCAGGTCGAAGGGCACCAGCGCCAGCATGACGCCGGTCAGGCCGCCGGCGACGAAGATGAACAGGAAGCCGCCCAGCCACAGCATCGGCACGTGGGCGACCGGTCGCCCGCGCCACAGCGTGGCCAGCCACGAAAACACCTGCACGCCGGTGGGGATCGCCACCAGCATGCTGGACGCCGAGAAGAAGGCCTGCGACAGCAGCGGCATGCCGACCGCGAACATGTGGTGCACCCACAGCCCGAAACTGATGAAGCCGGTGCTGATGACGGCGATCACGACGGCGCGGTAGCCGACCGGCGGATGGCGTGCGAACACCGGCACCAGCGTCGATACGATGCCGGCCGCAGGCAGGAAGATGATGTAGACCTCGGGGTGGCCGAACAGCCAGAACAGGTGCTGCCACAGCACCGGGTCGCCGCCGCGCGTCGGATCGAAGAATGGCAGGCCGACTGCGCGCTCCAGCTCCAGCAGTATCGAGCCGAGGATGAGCGGCGGAAAGCCGGCAACGATCATCAGCGCCATGACCAGGATGTACCAGGCGAACAGCGGCATGCGGTCGAGGCTCATGCCGGGCGCCCGGGCGTACAGGATGGACACCGCCAGCTCGACGCCGGCCGATACCGCCGATATCTCGACGAAGGTGATGCCGATCAGCCACACATCGGTATTTGGCCCGGGACTGTAGTGCGCCCCGGTCAGCGGCGGGTACATGAACCAGCCACCGTCGGGCGCGACCCCGAGAAACAGGCTGGAAATCAGGATCAGGCCGCCGAACAGGTAGCACCAGTAGCCGAAGGCGGACAGGCGGGGAAACACGAGGTCGCGCGCGCCCAGCATCTTGGGCAGCAGATAGACCGCCAGCCCTTCCATCACCGGCGTGGCGAACAGGAACATCATCACGCTGCCGTGCAGCGTGAACATCTGCGCGTACACGTCGGGCGGCATGAACACGCGGCCGGGCAGCGCCAACTGGGCGCGCATCAGCATGGCCAGCAGGCCGCCGAACAGGAAGAAACCCATTCCGGTGTAGATGAAACGCAGGCCGAGCGCGCCGTGGCTGACCGTCACCGGCGCGCGCCAGCCGCGTCCGTTCGCCCAGGCGGCGTGCAGTTCCGCGTGCAGGCTTTCGGTCGAATCCCCGCTCACCGCGCCGCGGCCTCCATCCATGCGGCGAACGCCTGCGGCGACAGCACCTGCACGCGCAACCTCATGAACGCATGATCGATGCCGCAGTACTCGGCACACTGCCCGTGGTACTCCCCCGGCTCGTCGGCGCGCAGACGCAGCCGGTGGATGCGCCCGGGCACTGCGTCCATCTTGCCGCCGAGGCGGGGAATCCAGAACGAGTGGATCACGTCTGCACTGCCGAGCCGGATGTCGACCACCTCACCCGCCGGGAGATAGAGCGTGTCGACCAGGCGGACGCCGCGGTCCGGGTAATGCACGTCCCACTGCCATTGCCGCGCGCTCACTTCTATCGTCAGGTCCGGCGAGTCAGTATCGGCGTAGGCCATGCGCTGGCCAGCGGGAATGCCCCAGGCAAGCAGCGCCGCGATGCTCGCACCGGGCAGCAGCACGCCACCGAACAGCAGCCAGCGCAGGCCCGAGGATTGCTGTGCCGAGCGGGCGGCCGTCGGCCGACGGCGACTGGCGCGGAGCCACAGCCCGCACACCAGCGCCCACACCAGCACCGCGACGAGCAGCATCCACCACCACAGCAGGGCCGCTTCGCGCGCCGCCGGCCCCGCCGGATCGAGGACCGACAGCGGTCCCTCGACCGCAGCGGCGACCGCGGGCAGCGCGCCTGCGCAGACCAGCGATTTCCGCCCCAGCACGAGGACGACCGGATGAGCAGACCGCTTCCACCCGCACCACCGATAGACACGCGCCACCACGCGCCGGACGCGACACTGCCGGACGGCACGCCGGACCGCCTTCCGCCCGAATCGCCGGAGCCGATACACAGCCGCGCCGCCCTCGGCAAACACCCGCTGCATCCGATGCTCATCCACCTCCCGGTGGCCGCCCTGCTCGCCCTGGTGGCCACCGACCTCGCCTGGCTGTACACCCGCGATCCGTTCTGGATGCGCGCTGGAGTCTGGCTTGCCGGCGTCGGCGCCGGCGGCGGCTGGATTGCCAGTGCGGTTGGGCTGTTCGACCTGCTGGCGGTCCGGCGCATCCGCGACAAGATCAGCGCCTGGGCGCATGCCCTTGCCGCGGTCATGCTGCTGTCGCTCGCCACCTACAACTGGCTTCTGCGCTTCGCCGGCGAACATGCGCGGCAGCCCGGGACAGCACTTGCGCTGTCGCTGGGCACAGCGGTCGCAACCGGTCTTGCCGCCTGGCTCGGTGGACGACTGGTATACGAGCACGCGGTCGGCGTCGTGCACCCGATCGCGCAGTCCGGGGACGGTTGAAAGAGCGGCAGAGGCAACGGTCATCTCCGGATCTCAGACGGGCTTGGCGAGCGCCAGCCAGAAGGTGGCGCCGACCAGCAGTCCGGTGAGCACGCCGAGCGTAGACGCATACCGCCCGGTAGGCGGGGACACCTGCTCGGCGCGCAGGATCATCAGGCCGGACACCAGGTGGCAGAGCACGACGCCCGCCACCAGGCACAGCTTGAACACCAGCCACGGTGCGACGATCGTGTCGGCGACGAAGAGCGCAGTGCCGCTCATGATGGCGAGCAGCGCCGCCGGCGTCGCGCCGGCGACGAACACCAGGCGCGCGAAACGCAGATGCAGCAGCGCACCGTCCCGCCCCGCCAATCCATGCAGCAGTGCCGGCAGGTAGAGCAGCACGCCGGTCCAGCAGATCAACGCACCCAGATGGACAGCCTTCAGCAGCAGCACGCGCCTTCTCCTTGTCAGCCGGCCACCGCGGTTGCCGGCCGATCAGCGATCCGGCGTCCGGTCAGGGAGCAGGCTTGATACGGATGTCATTCTTCACGCCGGTCACGCCGGGCACGCTGCGCGCACGTTCGACTGCGCGCGCCGCTTCCGCCTCGGACGACACGAAGCCGCTCAGCTGGACCACGCCGCGATAGGTCTCGACCGACACTTCCCGCGCCTTGACCTGGTCGTCCTCGATCAGTCGCGCCTTCACCCGCGTACTGATGGTCGCGTCGTCGATGTACTCACCGGTCGACTTTCCGGTTCCGGAGGCTGCGCAGCCACCCAGGGCGACCAGCAGTGCAGCGAGGGCGAGCAAGGTTTGTCCGTTCTTCTTCATCGTGATAATCCTCAGGTTGGGAAAACTGCCAGGTCATGAAGACGGCGTGGTCGGCCGCAATGCGTTGATCACGACGCGCACGCCGTCGACCTTGCGCACCACGGTGTCGGCGCGCGTGATCTGTTCCGCCGGCACGACGCCATTGAGCTTCACCTCACCTTCGCGCACGGTGACGATCATCGAGTCGGTGTTCAGGCTGCTGTCCTGGCGTAGCGCCTCGACGACGCGCGTCTTCAGCACGCCGTCGGCGGGCGCCGGCACCGCCTCGGCGGTGGACGGCCGCGAAGGTTCGAGCACGGTGGCGCTGTCCGCCGGCGGTGCATCCGGTCGCTCGCCGCAGCCGGCAAACACCAGCGCCGCGAGAGCCGGGGCAAGAATGGAATGGACCTTCATTCGTAATCTCCTCTACTGCAGGACGCCGAACACCAGCGAAACGACGAAGAGGATCAGGAATATGTAGACCAGCAGACGGGCGATCCCCGCCGCACCTGAGGCAATGCCGCCGAAGCCGAACAGGCCGGCGACGATGGCAATCACCAGAAAGATGGCTGCGTAATAAAGCATGATCACTCCGCTCCGCTGTCGGCACGCGCCCGGTTCCTCCGCCGAGCAATCCGCATACCTGTCATGCGGACCGCGTCCGGGCGAACGCTGTCACCCGGGGCGGAACCGCGGTGAAAAATTTGCGCGCCGGTGTAAGCCTTACCGGCGCCCCGGGCTCAGTGATGGGAGGACGCCCGACGGCTGCCGGACTGCTCCGGCGTCGAGATGCCGCACACCATTTCGCCGGCCGTACCCGCGCCTTCGCAGTTCGCGATGTCGGCCAGCGCGACGATGCCGACCAGCCGCTTGTCGCGATTCAGGACCACCAGCCGGTGCAGCTGGATGTCGCCCATGTTCTGCGCGACGTGCGACACGTCCTCGTCCTCGAAGCAGTACTTCACCTCCTTGCTCATCACCTGACCGACCTCGGTGGTCGCCGACTTGCCGGCGGCCACCGCCCGGATCGCGATGTCGCGATCGGTGATCATGCCGACCAGCCGTCCGTTGTCGCCGACCGGAAGCGAGCCGACATTGCACTCCGACATCATTCGCGCCGCGTCCTGGATGCTCTGGTGCGAATCCACCAGCTTCACGTCGCTCGTCATCGCTTCACGCACTTGCATGTCCTGTCTCCTTCAGTGAATGGGTTGACGCAGTTCCTCGCCTGCACGCTCCCCGACCTGCAAGCACGATGCCCGGTGCCACCGGGGCACGCCGCTTGCGCATAGGCCGGTCCATTCCACGGAGGACACAACGATGAGAAAGCCAGCGCCCCACGACGTCGGCATCGGCCGCTACGCACACCAGCCCGATCCGACACCTCCCGTGCCGGGAGACCCCCCGCCCGGGCAACCGCCGCAACCGCCACAACCTGTGCCAGACCCGAATCCGGTGATCGATCCCGAACCCGGCAACAGTCCGGTACGCGAACCGTTGCCGACGCCCGAACCGGAGCGTGTCGTCGTCATCGCCCGCGGCCCGCTCTTCCTGCGGCCGCTGCCTGCCGACCTGCCGGCGGCGGGCTCCACATGACGCGCCGCCTCCTGCTGAAGCCGGTCGCCGAGCAGGTGATCGTGGTGACCGGCGGCTCCAGCGGCATCGGCCTGGCGACCGCGCGGATGGCGGCACAGCGCGGCGCCCGGGTGGTGATCGCCGCGCGCGATGGCGCCGCGCTCGACGCGATCGCGGGCAGGTTCCGCGACGTCGGCCTCGCGGTCACACCGGTCATCGCCGACGTCGGACATCTGGACGAAGTGCGCCGGATCGCGCGCGCGGCGATCGATGCCTATGGGGGTTTCGACACCTGGATCAACAACGCCGGCGTATCGATATTCGGCCGCTACGCCGACGTCCCGCTGGCAGACATGCGCCGCCTGTTCGAAACGAACTTCTGGGGTGTCGTGCATGGCTGCGTGGTTGCGCTCGAAACGCTGAAGACCCGCGGCGGTGCGCTGATCAACGTCGGCAGCGAGGCGAGTGACGCCGGCCTGCCGCTGCAGGCGGCCTATGCGGCATCGAAGCACGCGGTGCGGGGCTACACCGACTCGCTGCGCGCCGAACTCGAAGCCGATGGCGCGCCGGTGTCGCTCACCCTGGTGAAGCCGGCGTCGGTCGATACGCCGCTGCCGCGTCACGCGGCGAACTTCATGGACGTCGAGCCGCAACTGCCCGGGCCGGTGTACTCACCCGACGTGGTCGCCGAAGCGCTGCTGTACGCGGCTGCGCACCCGCGCCGCGACATCTACGTCGGCGCGCCGGCGCGATTGCTTGCCACCGGCAGCTTCATGCTGCCCCACGCCTCCGACCGCTATGCCGCACGCGTTCTGCTGCGCCAGCAGCGCAGCGGCCGGACCGCAGCCGGTCCCCGCCGCGGTGCGCTGCACGCGCCCTGCGGGGACGATGGCGACGAACGCGGCGGCGAACAGGGACGCGTGCGCGAGTACAGCTTCTATACGCTGCTGTCGAGACACGGCGGCAGCTGAGGCGCCGGCCGCCGCCCCGCTGCAAGGTTCAGGCGACCCAGTAAGGGCGACATCCGAAGAACTCGTGCAGCCGCTGTACCCAGTCGCCATCGTCGTCCGGAACGCGCCCGTTGACGAGGGCCGGCGCCATGCCCAGCGTGTCTGCGGTGTGGGGCAGATGCAGCGCTCCGTCGGCCAGATGGGCGACGACCACCGACCACGGAATGGCACGAGGCCCGTCTATCAGGCCGGGCAGCGGTGTCAGTACGAGGTAGGCAAGTCGTCCCGAATGCGGGTCGGCCAGCACGGCGCTGACGTGGCCCAGCGTCGAGTCCGCCGGTCCGTGCACGGTGGCGCCGACGAGCGCCGTCAGATCGAGCAGACGTGACGACGCCGGGGACGACGCCGACGCGGAGCGCTCTCCGCTGCCGCCGGCGTCGCGACCGACGGTCGTCGCACTGCCCGGCAGCGCATCACCCGCTGCGCCGGGCGGGTCGCTGCCGATCGACGTCGTTTCGCCAGGCTCAAGCGGCTGCGCTGGCCCGTGTCCGGCGGGACCACCCTCCAGAGGTCCGGGCTGCGCCATGCTCAGCCTCGCATCGGCGACGGATGCCCGTCGCTGTACACGGTAGCGCGCGTCGTCTGCACGCGCGGAAGCGAACGCTTGCGCGTGCTGCGCGCACCCAGCGCGCCACCGGCTGCGGCAGACAGCAGCGACAGCAGGATCGCCACACTGAGCCAGGTGCTGACGATGGACGCCGTCTTCGCGGCGTCGTTCAGACCCTCGGCGGTACGCGTGCCGTCCGGGCCGAGCATGGCCATCGCTTCATCCACTGCCTGTTGCGCCTGTTCGTCGGTGAGGCCGAAGCGATCGCGCATCAGCGCCACCGCGCCCTCACGGTCGCCGGCATTGACGCGGTCGATGAGCTGGCCGATCGACGACGGTGCCGCCCCCTCGGCCACCGCTGCCGAACGGACCGAGGCGACACCGAAGGCGCCGGTGACCGCGTTGCCGGTCAGCGAACCGGTCAGGATGGCGAAGAACAGCATGGTCGCCCCCCAGGACACGATGCCGTGCAGCAGGCCGTCCGAGCCGCGCTTGAGCGCACAGCAGCGCGCCGCCACATAGCCGCCGACAAAGGCGGAAACCAGCATGTTGAAGGTGTTCCAGCTGGCGGCGACCATCGAAATGCTGCCGCCGTCCGGGCGCTCGCCGGTGCCATACACGGCAAAACCGGCGGCGATGCCGATCAGCATCATCAGCAGGTGGGCGGACAGACCGACCGCCAGTCCGGCGAAGACGGCGCTCCAGTGTATGCCGCTGTGCGGCGGAATCGCCTCGGCTCCGAATTGAATCGATTCAACGGTTCTCGTTTCCATGGCTCGCTCCTTGCGATTGGGATGGGATGCCCCGAAAGGGGCAGTCCATTCATGCAATCGGCGTTCCGCGCGCGACCGAAAAGCGGTGCGGTGGCGCCGACCTGTGCCCGATCAGGCATCGACCATCGCCTCGCACTCGGTCTTGCAGCGCTCGCACACCTCGATGCAGGCGTCCATGTCGTCGAGGTCGCGGCAACTGGTGATGCAGGCATCGCACAGGTCGGCGCAGACGGCGCACACCTGCCGGTGAAGGGTGGAATTCATCGCCATCACCTCGGCAGCCGTCCCGCACATCCGCGCACACACGAGCATGGTGCTCAGGTGCTCAGGCAAGGCGTGCCGTCCGCCAAGCGCCAGGCAATGGCCGGTCGCCATGTGCAGACAGATGCGCTCGCATTCGTAGCAGGTGTCGATGCAGCGCTGCATTTCGGTTGCCAGCGGCGCGCCTGCGCTCGATGCCGTCGCGTCATTCGTTTCCATGGATTTCCCTTCACGTTGATCGCCGGCGCAGCGCCGGCATGCGAAAACGGCAGTGCCCGTTTCCCCGCGGCCGCGGCGTACGCGGCTCCGGATCAGCCATTGACGATGGCGCCGCCGTTCGGATGCAGCACCTGCCCGGTCATGTAGCTGGAGTCGGCACTGGCGAGGAAGACGTAGCTCGGTGCCACCTCCTCCGGCTGGCCGGGCCGGCCCAGTGGCTCGTCGGTCCCGAAGGACGCGACTTCGTCCTTGTCGAAGGTCGCCGGGATCAGCGGCGTCCAGATCGGCCCCGGTGCGACCGCGTTGACGCGTATGCCCTGCTTCGCCAGCGCGGCCGACAGCGAGCGGGTGAACGACACGATGGCGCCCTTGGTCGCCGCGTAGTCGATCAGGTGCGGACTGCCGCGGTAGGCGGTGACCGAAGTCGTGTTGATGACGCAGGCGCCTTCCTTCAAATGGGGCAGCGCGAAACGCGTCAGATGGAACATGCCGAAGATGTTGGTGCGGAAGGTGCGCTCCAGCTGGTCCGTCGTGATGTCGGTCAGGCTGGGCTGCGGGTGCTGCTCGCCGGCGTTGTTCACCACGATGTCCAGCCGGCCGAAGTGCTCCAGCGTGTCGTCCACCAGCTTGCGGCAGAAGCCCTCGTCGCCGATGTCGCCGGCGCGAAGAAGACCCCGTACCCCCTGCTCCTCGACCTCGGCCAGCGTGGCCTGTGCGTCCTCGTGTTCGTCCAGGTAGGCGATCACCACGTGCGCCCCCTCCTTCGCAAACGCGACCGATACCGCTCGACCGATGCCGCTGTCGCCGCCGGTGACGATGGCCACGCGGTCACGCAGCTTCGCCGCCCCGCGATAGTCCTCCATCATGTCGCGCGGCGGCGGCTGCATCGGCCGTTCCTGCCCCGGCTGAACGTCCTGCTCCTGCGGGGGCACACCACCTGTCAGGTTGTTGCCATTGATCACGGGTCTCTCCTCGTCCGGTTCCGCTTGCCGCGCTTCAGTGCCAGTGCCAGCGCGAGCTGCGGTGCATCTTCATGCCGAGGCAGACGCCGACCGCTGCGCTGACGAAGGACGCCAGCGCGAGCGCGGTGAACGGACGCGCCTGCACCCGTTCACGGCAGTGCTCGCTCATGTGTGAAAGCTGTTCGCGGCAACGCTGCAGCCGGGTCGACTCGCTGCCCATCAGTTCCTCGCCGGCGTCGCCACCGTAGTCGTCGACGATGGGGTGGCCGGTGTCGCCCGAATAGACCTTCACTTCGTCGGTCGCGTGGGGCCGGGCTTCGGTTGCACTGGTGCTCGATGTGGTCATCTGTTCGTCCTCCTGAGAAAAGGCGGCCCGTAGGCCGCGGGTGCCGTCAGTCCAGATCGTCGACGACGGCGCGTTCCAGCCAGCCCTTCACCTGCTGGGCGTGTTCCTGCTCGCGGGCGAGCGCCTCGCGGAAGGGCTTGATCAGCTCGTCCTGCCCGGCGGAACCGGACAGGCGGATCAGCAGATCCCAGCCGGCACCGTCCGTCAGCTCGACCGACAGGATGGTTTCGAGGCACTGGGCGATCGTCGTGCGCGGATCGCTGAGCACCTGCATGGCGCCGCTGCTGGCGACACCGGCCACGTCGGCACACGGGGTCTGCGCGGTCGGGTCGGCGCCCAGTCCTTCGAGCGCCGAGGTGACGATGTGCATGTGCTCCAGCTCCTCGTCGCGAATGTGCTTCAGTTCGCCGATCGCGAACGGCAGCGCGACGTCTGCCTGCACCGCCTCGGCCTTGTCGATCAGGGCCTGGTAGAGGCGCACGCCGGTGCGCTCGAAAGCCAGCCGCTCGCCCAGCTTGTCGACCAGCACCTCGGGCCGGCGGCCGGTCAGCTTGGACAGTCCGGTCGCCAGCACGCCGGTCAGCGTGGTCGGTATCGGGACCGAGCCGATACGCTCGGCCTCGTGGACGAATTCGGCGCGCACCGACGCGATCGAACGCCCTTCGAGCACACCGTCGATGTGCGCCGGTCCGGAAGGGGACTGTTCGTCGGCGAAGGTCTGCATGTTCTGCACCGTGTGCAGCGAGGTCTGCGCGCCGGTGCGGTTGAAACCGCTGCGGGTCACGTTCTCCATGTGTCGTACTCCTTGTCGGCGAGGGGTCACGCGGCGCGGGCGAGCGGACGGTTCAGCTCGGTACCGGCCGTCCAGTGATAGGCGGCCGCCACTTCGGTCGACGGCGAACCGTCGGCGTTGATGCGCTCGCGATAGGCGATGGACGCGGGATTCTCCTGCTCGACCGGTACGAAGTCCGGGCCGCTGGCGCGCAGGTCCACCTCGGTCGCCAGCACTTCGCGCACGAACTCGCGCTGGCTGTGGAAGGGCAAGGGCGCCGGCAGTTCGCGCGACAGCACCTCGGCCGGATCGCGCCGCTCGTGCTCCTTCATCAGCTCGCAGACGAGGTGGAGGTGACCCAGTTCGTAGTCGCAGAAGCGCTCCCACATCGCACGCAGGCGCGGATTGCTCTCCGACTGCGCGCAGCTGTAGTAGCCATAGACCTCCGCCGCCTCGTGCAGCAGCCACAGCTCGAGGAAGCTCTGCCGCGGATTCAGCAGCGAACCGTACTGGGTCACGTGCTGTTCCTCGATCGACGCGATTTCGGCGTAGAGCTGACGCGCCACCGGGTCGGCGAAGGTCGGGCCTATCGTCATGTAGTAGTCGTGCGTCTGGTACTCGGCCGCGGTGATCATGGTCGCGTGCAGCTTCGACAGCAGATCGGCTTTCGCGCCATAGGGGTGACGCAGGTCGTCCTCAGGCGCGCGGTGTTCATCCACCGTCGGACGCCCGGGCACGATGTCGGTATTGCCCTGCAGGATGTTGTTGGCGTCCTTGCCCTCCATCCGGTCGAGCAGCGCCGAATAGCGGTAGAGGTGATCGAAGTCCTCCAGCAGGCCGAAGCGGTACACCTGAGCAAGGTAGGGATCGGGCTCCTGCTGCGCCACCGCCGCCGTCACCTCGATGGCCACCTGCTCGTAGGCGATGGTTGTTTCGAGCGGCGAATGGTCGGCGCCGATCAGCCAGTTCACCGCGGTCGCCTGATGCTGTTCGATGCGCCGCACGCGCGCCAGCGGCAATCGCAGATCGGCGTTCATCCGCGCCCCGATATGCGACAGGCGCAGGGCATCCAGTTCGATGCCGTTCATCAGGATGATGCGGACGCGCGTGAAGGCCTCGTCGTCAAGCTTGCTGATGGGCTGGCCGGCCATCTCCTTCCAGGTCAGTCCCTGCTTGTCGAGCGGCACGCCCTTGTGGTCGAGAAGATTCATCTGGGGTCTCCACTTCTTGCGAAGAAACACATGTCGGAATGCAGCGGCGAAGCGCTGCCTGTCCGGATGCCTGCAAGGGGTGTTCCCGCCGCGACCGACAGCGGGTGCGGAGACGGCGTGCCGTCTCCGGTAGGAATTACAGCGCGGGAAACGTTTTTTCCGCTCCGCTCGCTTCGATCAGCGCGCCCAGCGGCAGACCGACCATGTCAGGCCGGTTGTCCAGTTCGTAGCGCAGTTCGTAGAGCAGACGTTCGAGCGAGAACAGTTCAAGGAAGTCGCCGGCCGCCGCCGGCAGCGAATCGCCACCCGAGTAGCCGCTCAGGAAGGCGGCGACCGAGTCGGCACAGGCCGCGCTCGCCATCGTCGCCAGTTCGCCCGCGCGCTCGGGCTGGGTGTGCAGCACCCGCTGCGCGGCCGTCCTGATCGCGTAATCGATCGAGCGGATCATGCAGGCGACGTCACGCAATGCCAGCTGCTTGCCGCGGCGAGCGTCCACCGGGCGCGCGGGCTCGCCCTCGAAGTCGACGATGATGAATGCCTCCTGCGCGCGCAGCACCTGCCCGAGATGCAGATCGCCGTGGATGCGGATGCAGCGCATCGCGCTCGCGTCGAGCGGCAGTGCCATCAGCTGCTGGCGCAGCACCTCGCGCTGGGCGAGCAGCAGCGCGATGTCGTCGGCGGTCTGGCGATCGAGGCGGTCGCGCGCGCCCTCCAGCTGCGCGAAGCTGCGCTCCAGTTCCAGCAGCACGCGCTCGCGCATCGTCTCCGCCTCGGCGGCGGCCAGCGGCACCGGCGCGAAGGCCGGATCGCTTCCGGCGTCGGCCAGGGCGGCGTGCAGATCGGCGACAGCCTTGCCCAGCGCGCTCATCTGCAGCATGAATATCCGGTTCAGCCCCGGGTACTCGTCCATCGGTTCGACGCTGCCCGGCCATGCATCGCTGGAAAACATGCGTGCGAAGTGTTCGAGCGCGTAGTCCCACGCCGTACCCTGGTTGTCGACGCGCTGCTGGGCGATTGCCAGCGCGCAGCGCCGGCCATCGGCGGCCTCGTATTCAACCGCACCGGCCAGCTGCGGGGTGCCCGGAAAACCGCGTGCGGCAAGGAAACGGCCGATCTCGATCTCCGGATTCAGACCGGGCTGCAACAGCCGGTAGGCCTTCAGGTAAAGACGCGGGCCCATGAACACGCCGGTGTTGGTCTGATCAGCCGCCGCCGGCCGGACCTCGTCGTCCGGCGCAGGCCGCAGTTCGGCCCAGCCCGCCTCGCGACTGAAAACCAGCTTGCCAGCCGCCAGCGGCAGCGTGTCCGCGCGTTCGAGCGCGTCGGCGAAGGCCCGGCAGAACAGCGCGTCGGCGAAGGCGTCGTACAGCAGACCCATGCGCGCCTGCTCGCGCACGCGTGCCAGCGCCGCGCCGCCGACGCGGTCCACCGGGTAATCAGCCTCGTCCTCCCACGCCGTCGCCAGCGGCAGGAAGTAGTACTGGGGCGAGCCGTCCGCGAATTCGACACGCAGTACCGACAACAGCCACGAGCCGCCATTGGCGCGCCACTCGCGCACCTCGTCCAGACTTACCCGTGTCGGCGTCGCGGACTTTGCCGCGAACCAGCGGCGCGTGCGCAGGAAGGGCAGCATGGCTTCGTCGAGCAGGCGTTCGCGGTTGCGCCGCGCGATGACGCTGCGCACCGGACTGCCGCCGTCGCCGCCGACAAAGGTTTCCCAGCCATGGGTCAGCACCAGGATGGGCAGATCGGGCTGCGGCATGCGGTCCTCGTGCCATTCGGGCGGCGGCGCCTGGGCCGACAGTTCGAAGGCGTAGAAGCCGTGACCGGGCAAGGTGAGCAGGTAGGGCAGACGGCCGACCGGCGGAAAGGCCGCGCGTCCGCTGATCTCCATCGGCACCCTGCCCTCGTGCCTCGCCAGATCGAGTTCGACCGCCTGCGGCGTGCGTGCGAGGTTGGCCACGCACAGCACGCGCTGTTCGTTGCCGTCGTCATCGACGTACTCGCGCAGATACGCCAGCACCTTGCGGTTGCCCGGTTCGAGGAACACCAGCGAACCGCGGCCGAAAGCGCGCAGGCTGCGCCGCATCGCGATCAGCCGGCGGGTGAAGTTGAGCAGCGAATGCGGGTTGCGCGCCTGCGCCTCGACGTTGATCGCGGGATAGCCATAGACCGGGTCCATGATGGGCGGCAGATAGAGCTGCTGCGGGTCGGCGCGCGAAAAGCCGGCGTTGCGGTCTGAGGTCCATTGCATCGGCGTGCGCACGCCATTGCGGTCGCCCAGATAGACGTTGTCCCCCATGCCCAGCTCGTCGCCGTAATAGACGATGGGCGAGCCGGGCAGCGTGAACAGCAGGAAGGACATCAGTTCGATGCGGTCGCGGCTGTTCTCCAGCAGCGGCGCCAGGCGGCGACGGATGCCGACGTTGAGCCGCATGCGCGGGTCGTTGGCGAAGAACTGCCACATGTAGTCGCGCTCGCGATCGGTCACCATTTCCAGCGTCAGTTCGTCGTGATTGCGCAGGAAGATGGCCCACTGGCAGTTCTCCGGTATGTCCGGCGTCTGCCGCATGATGTCGGTGACCGGATAGCGGTCCTCCTGCGCCAGCGCCATGAACAGCCTTGGCATCAGCGGAAAGTGATAGGCCATGTGGCATTCGTCGCCGTCACCGAAGTATTCGCGCACGTCCTCCGGCCACTGGTTGGCTTCGGCCAGCAGGATGCGGCCGCGATAGTGTTCGTCGATGACGCGGCGTATCTCGCGGATGGTGGCGTGCGTCTCCGCCAGGTTCTCGTTGGTCGTGCCCTCGCGCTCGCGCAGGTAGGGCACGGCGTCGAGACGGAAGCCGTCGACGCCGATGTCCAGCCAGAAGCGCATCGTGCGCAGTACCGCGCGCAGTACGCGCGGATTCTCGAAGTTGAGATCGGGCTGGTGACTGAAGAAGCGGTGCCAGTAATAGGCGCCGGCGACCGGATCCCAGGTCCAGTTCGACGTTTCGGTATCGGTGAAGATGATGCGCGTTCCGGCGTAGCGCTTCGGGTCGTCGCTCCACACGTAGTAGTCGCGCTTGGATGACCCCTTGGGTGCGCGGCGGGCGGCCTGGAACCAGGGGTGCTGGTCAGAGGTGTGGTTGATCACCAGCTCGGTGATCACGCGCAGGCCGCGGCGGTGCGCCTCGCGCACGAAGTGGCGGAAGTCGGCGCGCGTGCCGTAGGCCGGGAGCACGCCGTGGTAGTCGGCCACGTCGTAGCCGTCGTCCTTCAGCGGCGACGGGTAGAAGGGCAGCAACCACAGCGTGTCCACGCCGAGATCGCGGATGTAGTCGAGCTTCTGCGTCAGACCGGCGAAATCGCCGACGCCGTCGTCGTTCGAGTCGAAGAAGGCCTTGACGTGCAGTTCGTAGATGACCGCGTCCTTGAACCACAGCGGGTCGTCCGCCGGCTGCGGGTGGAGCGGGCCGGCAGCGCCGGCGTCGATGCGATCCATGGCGCCTCCGGTCAAAGGTAGTAGTCGAAGTCGCGCTCGCTGCGCACGCGCCGCCGCACCTGGAACACGTGCGCCGGCAGACGCTGCGGATCGAGCCGCACGAAGTTGCGTCCCGGTGTCCACTGATAGCGCTCGCCGCCCAGCAGGTCGTGCATCTGCACGCTGCCCTCGTCGTCACCGCCGCCGTACGCCGCCGGATCGAGTTCGAGCCAGCCGCTGTGCACGTGATGCGGATCCAGATTGACGACGACGACGACGGCGTTGCCGCTCGCCGGATCGTGCTTCGCGAAGGCGATCAGCTGTTCGTTGTCGACCGGCAGGAAGCGCAGGCCGCCCGGGAACTGCAGCGCCGGGTTGTCGCGACGGATGCGGTTGATGGTGGTGATCAGCGGCGCCAGTCCGTCGCCGTCGGCGTGTCCGCCCTCGCGCAGCTGGTACTTCTCGGAGTCGAGATACTCCTCGCTGCCCGGCTCGCGCGGGCGTGCCTCCATGCGCTCGAAGGCCGGCCCGTAGATGCCGTAGCTGGTGCCCAGCGTTGCCGCCAGCACGAGCCGCGCGACAAAGGCGGGGCGACCGCCGCTCTGCAGGTACTCGGGCAGGATGTCCGGCGTGTTCGGCCACAGATTGGGCCTGAAGTAGTCGCGTCCCGGCCCTGCGCTCAGTTCCTCCAGGTAGTCGGTCAGCTCGGCGCGCGTGTTGCGCCAGGTGAAATAGGTGTAGGACTGGTTGAAGCCGAGCTTGGCCAGGCGGTGCATCACCTGTGGTCGCGTGAAGGCCTCGGACAGGAACACCAGGTCCGCGTGCTCGCGGCGCAGCGTACCGATCAGCCACTCCCAGAAAGCGAAGGACTTGGTGTGCGGGTTGTCCACCCGGAACACCTTGACGCCCTGCGCGATCCAGTGCCGGAAGATGCCGGCCAGCGCCTGCCACAGACCGCGCCAGTCCTCGCACTCGAAATCGAAGGGATAGATGTCCTGGTACTTCTTCGGCGGATTCTCGGCGTACTGGACGCTGCCGTCCGGGCGACGACGGAACCACTGCGGGCAGTCGGTCACCCACGGGTGATCGGGCGCGCACTGCAGCGCAATGTCCAGCGCGATGTCGACGCCATGGCGCTCCGCTTCGCCGACCAGACGGCGGAAATCGTCGAGCGTGCCGAGCTGCGGATGCACTGCGGTGTGGCCGCCTTCGGCCGCACCGATCGCCCACGGACTGCCCGGCTCGTCGCGTCCGGCGACGACCACGCCGTTCCGTCCCTTGCGCCGCACCCGACCGATCGGATGCACCGGCGGCAGGTAGAGCACGTCGAAGCCCATCGCGGCAATCGCCGGCAGCCGCGCGATCACGTCGTCGAAGCGGCCGTGCCGGCCGCCCTCGCCGAGCGAGCGCGGGAACAGTTCGTACCAGGCACTGAAGCGCGCCAGCGCGCGGTCGACATCAAGCGGCATCGGTGGATGGACGGCCGGCCAGCGACGGTCGGGATGGCGGGCGGCGACCTCGGCCATCGTGTCGTCCAGAGCGAGCGCCTTCAGCGCCGGCGCGTCGGCGTGCGCACCGTCATTACGCAGTCGCTCCGCCCAGCGCAGCAGCTGGTTGCGGTCGGCCAGCGCCTCGCCCGCGCGCAATGCCGCCGCTTCGGCCAGGGATGCGCCCTCGAGTGCGGCGAGGCGGATGTCGGCGTCGTCGGTACGGCGCGCCATCTGCGAACGCCACGAACGGAAGGGGTCGACCCAGGCCGACACCGAATACCACCAGCGCCCGCAGCGATCGGGGCGCAGCGTCGCGCGCCAGCGGTCGTTGCCCAGCGGCTGCATCGGCACCGCGTGCCAGCTGTTCGCGCTCTCGTCGTCACGCCGCCAGCACAGAAGCGCCAGCACCGAGTCATGGCCGTCGGCAAAGCAGCTCGCCTCCACGGTGAGCGTTTCACCGAGGCTGCGCTTCACCGCGAAGCGGCCGCCGTCGACTGCCGGCGTCAGGTCGGACACGACGGCGCGAATGCGGCCCTCGGCCGGAAGATCAGGCAGATGATCCATCGTGTTCGTCCTCCGGAACAAGCCACAGCACCGCCAGCGGCGGCAGCGTCAGATTCAGCGACCACGGCTGCTCGTGCATCGGCACCGGGACCGCCTGCGTGCTGCCGAAATTGCCGGCACCGCTGCCGCCGTAGAGTGCGGCGTCACTGTTCAGCAGTTCGCGCCAGTTGCCGCCGTGCGGCACGCCGACGCTGTAGTGCGTGCGCGGCACCGGCGTGAAGTTGCAGACCGCGAGCAGGCAGCGGCCGTCGCGTGCAAGACGCAGGAAGGCGAGCACGCTGTTGTCGGCGTCGTCGGCCACCGCCCAGCGGAAGCCGGCGGCGTCGAAGTCCAGTTCGTGCAGCGCCGGGCAGCTCCGGTAGATGCGGTTCAGATCGGCCACCCAGCGGCGCAGGCCGGCGTGCAGCGGATGGTCCAGCAGATGCCAGTCGAGCTGTCCCTCATGCGCCCACTCGCGCCACTGGCCGAATTCGCCGCCCATGAACAGCAGCTTCTTGCCCGGATGCGCCCACATGTAACCGAACAGGCCGCGCAGGCCGGCAAAGCGCTGCCACTCGTCGCCCGGCATGCGCGCCAGCAGCGAACCCTTGCCATGCACGACTTCATCGTGCGACAGCGGCAGCAGGAAGTTCTCCTGGAAGGCGTACCAGATCGAGAACGTGACGGCGCCGTGATGGAAGCGACGGTGCACCGGGTCATGCCGCAGATAGGTCAGCGTGTCGTTCATCCAGCCCATATTCCATTTCTGGCTGAAGCCCAGACCGCCGAGATGCACCGCGCGCGACACCATGGGCCAGGAGGTCGATTCCTCGGCGATGGTCAGCACGTCCGGGTGATCGCGCGCGACCGCCTGGTTCAGACTGCGCAGGAAGGCCACCGCATCGAGGTTCTCGCGCCCGCCGTAGCGGTTGGGCACCCATTCGCCGTCGCGCCGGGCGTAGTCGAGGTAGAGCATCGAAGCGACGGCATCGACGCGCAGCGCGTCGACGTGGTAGCGGTCGATCCAGAACAGCGCGCTCGACAGCAGGAAGGCGCACACCTCGTGCCGGCCGTAGTTGAAGATGCAGGAATGCCATTCCGGGTGAAAGCCCTGCCGCGGGTCGACGTGCTCGTACAGGTGGGTACCGTCGAATACCGCCAGACCGTGCGCGTCCGCCGGGAAGTGCGACGGCACCCAGTCGAGGATGACGGCGAGACCGGCCTGGTGCAGCGTATCCACCAGGAACATGAAGTCCTCGGGCGTGCCGTAGCGCGAGCTTGGCGCGAAGTAGCCGGTGCACTGATAGCCCCAGGAGCCGTAGAACGGATGCTCGCTCACCGGCATCAGTTCGACGTGGGTGAAGCCCATGTCGCAGGCGTAGTCGGCCAGCCGCTGCGCGATGTCGCGGTAGGTCGGCAGCGTGCCCTCGTGCGGCCGCAGCCACGAGCCGAGATGGACCTCGTAGATGCTGATCGGCGCGTCGGCCGCCTGCCGTGCCGCGCGCGACGCCATCCATGCGGCGTCCTTCCACTCGTACTCGAAGCGCCAGGCGCGCGACGCCGTGGCGGGGGGCTGTTCGCAGAAGAAGGCGAACGGATCGGCCTTGTCGATGACGTGACCGTCGGCGCGATGGATGCGGTACTTGTAGGCGTCGCCCCGGCTTACGCCCGGCACGCATCCTTCCCAGATGCCCGAGTCGTCGAGCCGCGCCTGCAGCGGGTGACCATGCGACCAGCCGTTGAAGTCGCCAACCACCTCGACCGCCCGGGCGTTCGGCGCCCAGACGGCGAAGCGGGCGTCGCCACGATCACCGTCGCCCGGCCGCGGCGAGCCGAGATGACAGCCCAGCCGCTGGTACAGCCGCGCATGCGAGCCCTCGCGGAAAAGATAGATGTCGTCGCCACTGAACAGGCTGCCGCCTGCCTTGCCTGCGGATTCGGTCATGCGGCGCCCTCAGCGCAGCGTGCGGCCGAGTCCGTCGGCCGACTTGCGGGCGCGCAAGGCGAGCAGCGCCTGCCGCTCGTCATCGATCTCGCTCAGCGTGCGCACGCCGAGCCGGCGCATCAGCGGCAGCGGCGGACACCAGCCCTGCAGCGCGTGCTGCAGCAGGAAGCCGCCGACCAGCGCGGGCACGACAAAGAACCGCCTGCTCACGAACAGCCCGAGCAGGCAGCCGGCAATCGACGCCGACGCGGCATTCACCTCGAGACAGCGTTCGATGTCCCACTCGCTGTCCAGTTCGGCCAGCCGCCGGTCTATCGTGCCGCGGTCGCCGAGCGCGGCGCGGTCGAGATTCCTCAGCGTGCGCGTACGGATGAGTTCGTTCACGGCTTCGGATGTGTTCATCGGGACGCGTTCGGCGGTGGTCGGCAACATGGCAGCTCCTGTGGTGACGGAAGGAAAACGGGGCGGTAGCCCGCTCAGGCGGGCGACTCCAGCCAGTGCAGGCTGAACAGGCCCTCGCTGTCGATGACGCTGAGCCGCGGGCGGAAGCCGGCCCGGGTGGCCAGTGCGCGGAAGTCCGGCACCGTGTACTTGTGCGAATACTCGGTGCGTATCGATTCGCCCTCGTCGAAGTGCAGCGTGCGGCCGGCTACATGGGCGTCCTGATCGCACAGGCTCACCAGATGCATCTCGATGCGGCGGGCGACCGGGTCGTAGAAGGCGTAGTGGGCGAACTGCTCCGGCCTGAAGTCGGCGCCCAGCTCCCGGTTCGCGCGCACCAGCACGTTCCGGTTGAAGGCCGCCGTCGCCCCGGCGGCGTCGTTGTATGCGGCGTGCAGCCGGGTCGGATCCTTGACCAGGTCCACGCCGATCAGCAGGCCACCACCCTGCAGCAGCTTGCGCAGCCGGATCAGGAAGGCCAGTGCCTCATCCGGTTCGAAGTTGCCCAGCGACGAGCCCGGGAAGAAACCGACGCGGCGGCGCTTTGGATCCAGCGCGTGCGTCAGCGCGGTATCGCCGGTGTAGTCGGCCATCAACGGGCGCACGTCGAGACCGGGAAAGGCGGTGGAAATGGCGCCCGCCGTCTCGAGCAGCGCCCCGCCCGAAATGTCGACCGGCACGTAAGCGGCCGGCTGGCGCATCACGTGCAGCAGCACCGACGCCTTGACCGGTGAGCTGGCGCCGAACTCGATCAGTTCCGCGTCGTCGCCGATGCACTCGGTCAGGCGCGTCGCGTGGCGGGTAAGCAGCGACAGTTCGGCCCGTGTCAGGTAGTACTCCGGCTGCGCGCAGATCTGTTCGAACAGCGCGGCGCCACACGCGTCGTAGAAGTATTTGCAGGGTGTGGTCTTGCGCGGCTGCTGCAGGCCGGCGAGCAGCTCGCGTGCGAAGGCTGTCCGGCCCACCGCGCCCGCGGGCGGCTTCGCCGCGCCTGCGGGTCGCGACACCGACAGCGGGGCCAGGCGGCCGCGCCGGCCGCGACCGAAGATGCCGCCACCGGGAAATCCTGCCAGCTGCGACCATCCGGCCGGCATCGTGTCTTCTCGTTTGTCCGTCATCGCCCGTCCTTTCGCCAGTGCGGCGCCGTCGCCGCCGCGTGAAGCCGCGACCGTGGCGGCCACGCAGGGTGGCGGCACGACGGACGCGGAGCTGCAGCGAGCGCAGCAATCGGCGTTCCCGGTCCGCCCCCGGTCCGCCAATTGCAGGGCATCGCGGTCCGCCACCGGAGAACCGTCATGCACGCACCGCTTCTGAGTCGCATCCGTCCGCGCAACATCGTCGTGTTCCGGGCGCTTCAGCTCGGCGACATGCTGTGCGCAATTCCGTCGCTGCGCGCGCTGCGCATGCGCTGTCCCGACGCAGCGATCACGCTTGTCGGCCTGCCCTGGGCAGCCGGACTCGCCGCACGTTTTCCGCATTACATCGACGACTTCCTGGCCTTTCCCGGCTTTCCCGGCCTGCCAGAGCGGGCACCCGATCTGTCGGCGATTCCCGCCTTCGTCGCGGAGGCGCAGACGCGAGGTTTCGATCTGGCCATACAGATGCACGGCAGCGGCTGGCTTTCGAACCCGGTCGTGGCGCTGTTCGGCGCTGCGCGCCAGGCGGGCTTCGGCCAGCCGGACGAGAACGGAAGCTGTCTGCCCTACCCGACGCGCGGCAGCGAGGTCGGGCGGCTGCTTGCACTGATGGACCATCTCGGCGCGCCATCCTCGTACCGCAGGCTGGAATTTCCGCTGCTGTCGGCGGACCACTCGGAACTGGCGACCAGCGGTATCGCCTTCGCGCTGGCCGGCCGCCCCTACGTCTGCATCCACCCCGGCGCACGCGATCCGCGGCGGCGCTGGCCGGCGGAACGCTTCGCCGCAGTGGCGGACGCCGTGCACGCGCTGACCGGCTGGACGGTCGTGCTGACCGGGTCGGGCGAGGAAAAGGCGCTGGCGGCGCGCGTGCGCCAGGCGATGCGCGCTCCGGCCATCGACGCCGCGTCGCCGATCAGCGCGGGCGCTCTGGCCGCACTGATCGGCGGTGCCCGTCTGCTGGTGTGCAACGACACCGGTGTGTCCCACCTTGCGGCTGCGCTGCGCACGCCGTCGGTCGTCATCTTCCGTTGCTCCGAGCTTGAACGCTGGGCGCCGGAGGACCGCACGCGCCATCGGTGCGTGATGGCGCCGGACGACGGGACCGCCGATCAGGGTCAGGCCGAGGTCATGCGACAGCTGCGCGGGCTGCTCGATCGCGACGCTCCTGCTCCCACAGATCGAGCGTCAGCGTGAGCACCTCGTCCTCGGTGATGTCATCGACGAAGCAGGGGTCGTGCTCGCAGCGCACGGCAACGTTGTCGCGACCGCAGACCGGACAGTCGCTGGTCACCGACCACGCGACGCGCCGGCGCTGCGCGGTCGGCGGGCCGGACACGACAAGATTGACGAGCCAGTAAAGACCCACCGTCGCCGCGCCGACCGCCTGTGCAAGATGCAGCGGTCCGCTGTCGTTGCCGACCACGATGCAGGCGTGCCCGAGCAGCGCGGCCAGCCCGTCCAGCGACAGTCGGCCGCCGACGTCGATCGCCGGCCGTGTCATCGCGGCGACGACGGCGGCCGTGAGCACGCGCTCGGAGGCGTCGCCCTGTACGACAACGGCCGCACCGGCGGCGGCCAGCGCGTCACCGACGCGGGCGAAGCGTGCCGGTGGCCAGCGTCGTCGCGGGTCGGTCGCACCGGGGTTCAGCACCGCCAGCGGAGCGTTCGGCAGACGGAGGACAGACTCCAGCTCCACCTCGTCGCGCACCAGCACCGGCAGTCGCGGATCGAGCTCCCGGGTGTGCGCACCGGCAAGCGCCGCAACCTCGAGCAGGCGCAGACGCTCGTTCTGCAGTCTCATATAGGGCACGGAACGCTCCAGGCGGAGGGCGTCCGGAGTGTGCAGGCCGAAACTGTGGCGGGCGCCGATCTGCCCGATGAAGGGGTTCGAGTAGCGGCCCCCGCCGTGCATCTGGAAGGCGAGATCGAAACGCCGCTCGCGCAGACCCGCGATGCAGGCGTCGATGGCACGCGGGTCCTCGCGCGCGCCCTGCTCCGGCGGCACCCCGACGCCGGTGATCGGCGGCAACGCCACCACGTCGTCCACCACCGGGCCGCGGCCGGTCAGAAAGCGCTTGTGCCACGGCTTGCCGAGCAGTACCAGTTGCGCGTCCGGAAAGCGCAGCCGCAGTGCGCGCAGCGCCGGCAGCGCGAAGATGAAATCGCCGAGGCCATTGGCGCGCAGCACGGCGATGCGCTCGACCGCCCCGAGGTCCAGGCCGTCTTCCGCCGCCGGATGCAGCACCGCGCTCACCGGCTGTGCTCCGGCAGTACGAAAGCTCCATCGATGCCGATGTTCTCGTCGCGCGCCGGAGCGATGACCGGAGTGTCCTTGCGCCCGTACAGTTCCGGGTTCAGCGCCGGGTCGTTGTACATCTTGTACTGGCGGTAGGTGCGGAAGATGGCGCGCCCGCTGCTGAGGCCCTCCAGCAGACGGTCGAGGCAGGCTGCCAGGTCGCGCCGCTGCCGGACCAGCACGTCGAGCTTGGCGCGGCACTTCGCGACGTGCTCTTCGCTGGCGTCGGCGCGCCGTGTCTGCAGGCCCATGTGGAAGATTTTCAGCGACAGGATGGACAGGCGGTCGATGATCGCGCCCACCGTTTCGCTCGATTGCAGCGCGTCCGGCTGCGGCTTGACGGTACCGGCCAGCGCTCCGAGCACGCATTCGTCGAGCGCCTCGACCGCGTCGTTCCGTTGCTGGTTGTAGCGGTCGATGCTGCGCTTGCAACGCACGATTTCGGCGTCCGGCACGTCGGTACGCCGGGCCTTGTCCTCTTCGCGCCACAGCGCGGCATTGCAGCGATGGTTCTCCTCGATCCAGCGCCATCCCGCAAGCTCACGCGGGGCGAGGGGTGCACCATCGAGATAGGCGTCGTGCGCGGCGATGATGTCCGCTGCGGAAAAACCGAGCGCGGACGGGCACGCCGAAGGCTGCCCCTCGGCGTGCCCGTCCGCGCCGCGTGCGGTGTCAGTCAAGATCACCGACCTCCTTCGACACCGATACCGGACTGTCGTACTCACGGTCGGGGATGCGCAGCAGCGCTCCCAGCGTGTTCTCGTCCGCGCCCCCGGCGCGCGCCCGCTCGATCAGATCAGCCCGCTTGACCGGGTAATCGAGCCCGCCGAGGAACTTCTGCATCTGCACCGGATTCGGTATCGGCTGCCCAGCCGGTGCCTCGGCCTGCTGCTGGCCGCCATGCCGTTGCGAGGATGTCTGCCCGTCGTGCTGACCGCCATGCTGCTGGCCAGACTTCTGCCCCCCCTGCTGCGCCTGCTGCGCCTGCTGCGCCTGCTGGTGACCCTCCTGGCGCTGACCGCTGTGTTGCTGTGACGTCTTCTGGCCGCCCTGTTGCCTGCCATCGTTGTCCGACTTGCCCTGTTGCTGCTGTTTTGCGCTCATGACCTTCTCCTGTGGGGTGACCGCCGGCACGAAGCAACCGGGGTTCCCGTCAGCAGCCGGCGGCAGGACCGGCGCGTGGATGGAAGGACTGCGTGGAAGGACGGCGACCGGCGGGCACGAATTACATGTCGGACGCAGATTTTTCACCGCGGCACGGCACGCAATCGCCCGGCATCCCGATTGCTGCAGCGGGAGCTCACCTTCTTTCAGGGCGGTCCGCCATGTCCGTCATATCGACACTGGTGCAGGCTGCAAGCAGCGACAGCAGCTTCGCATTCCTGTCCGATCCGTACCGCTTCATCTCCCGCCACGCGTCGACCGCGGGGTGCGACATGTTCGAAACCCGTCTGCTGCTCAGACCGGTGATCTGCATGGTGGGGAGCGAAGCCGCTGCGCTGTTCTACGACGAGGACCGGTTCGAGCGACGCGGAGCCGCACCGGAGCCGGTGGCGGCGACGCTGTTCGGTCGCGGCGGAGTGCAGCAGCTCGACGGCGTCGATCATCGCGCGCGCAAGGGCTTCTTCGTCGACCTGCTGGATGCGGAAGCGCTGTCGGCGCTCAGCCACGGCGTCATCGCTCACTGGATGGCCGCACTGCAAGGCAGCGGATCCGAAGCAAGGCTGCCGCTCTACGCCACCGCCCAGCACGTGCTCGCACAGGCCGTGTTCGAATGGTCGGGTGCGACGCCCGATACCGGAGATCTGTCGCGACGCGCCCGCCAGTTGGCGTCGCTGTTCGACGACGCAGCGCGCGGGCTGATACCCCATCTGCGCGCCCGCATGGCCCGCATCGATCTGGAGAACTGGCTCAGCCGGCGGATCGACGCGCTGCGAGCCGGAGAGATCGAGCTCCCGGTCGAGTGCGCGCTGGCCCGCATCGCAGCCTGGCTGGATGCGGACGGAAGACCGCTCGCGTCAAGGGTGGCCGCGGTGGAACTGCTGAACGTACTGCGACCGGTGGTTGCCGTGTCGGTCTACGTCGTGCTGGCCGCCCACGCCGTGCTCACGCACCCGCCGCTGGCGGCACAACTGCAGGGCGCACCGCCCGCGCTGCTGCATCACTTCATCAACGAGGTGCGGCGCTACTATCCGTTCTTTCCGGCACTCGCCGCCCGCGTCCGGCGCCCCTTCGAGTGGCGGGGAATGCAATTCGTAGCCGGCTGCCGCACCTTGCTGGAAATCTACGGCACGCATCACGACCCCCGCGTGTGGGAACACCCGGAGCAGTTCAACCCTGCCCGCTTTGCGAGCGGCAATCCGCCCGCATTTGCCTTTCTTCCGCAGGGCAGTGGAGACGTCCTCCAGCATCATCGCTGCCCGGGTGAAGACACGGTGCTTGCGCTCGCCTCGACCTCCCTCGGCTTCCTGCTTCAGCACACGGCGTTGCAGCGCGACGGCCGCGACGCGCGGATCGATTTCGGACGGATGCCGGCGCTGCCGCGCGCACCGATCTGGTTTGTGCGCCGCGACGCGGCGTGAGAAGCGGCCTCAAGCGGCGTGCTTCCGCACCCAGGCGGCGTAACGCTGCACCCAGGTGCTGACGAGGTCACGGGTCGAACCCCGCGCCAGTGCGCCGTCCGCGTCGAACAGGTCGTCGCGATAGCGTAGGAAGAGCTCCGGCGCGTTGAGCGTCGGCAGGTCCAGATGCGACAGCACGTTGCGCAGATGCTGCTGCGCCAGCGCCGTACCGAGCGAGCCCGGCGAAACGCCGGCGATGCCGGCCGGCTTGCCGGCCCACACGCTCTTGCCGGCGGGTCGCGAGCCGTGGTCGATCGCATTCTTCAGTACGCCGGGAATGGAACGGTTGTACTCCGGCGTCACGAAGAGCACACCCTGCGCCTCGGCGATCGTCGCCTTGAAGTGGGTGACCGCCGGCGCCGGGGCACTGTCGTCGTCCTCGCTGTACAGCGGCAGCACGCCGATATCCACCATCACGGTGTCGAACCCATCGGGAAGCAGCTTGCCGATCGCAAGGGCAAGACGGCGGTTGAACGAGTCCTTGCGCAGACTTCCGGGAATCAGTGCAACCCTGTACGACGTCATCGATCCTGTCTCCTAAGAAGTGGGGATGCGTCCGGCGATCCATCCGGGGGGACGCCCGCTGCGCCGCTGCTGGCGGTACGCGCTGCCTTCACCATCCCGCGCACGTTCAGCGCGAACAGGCCAAGCTGCATCAGCACGAGTGCGTAGGCCCCTGCATACAGACCCCACACCGCCCACAGACCGTTGCTGGCGCTGAACCAGTAGAAGCCGTGCTTGCGTCGGCGTGCCGACGTGGAGGCGACCAGCCAGGCCGCGATCAATGTCGTCGCCATCGCCGGCCACTGCAGCAGATTGAGCGGTTCCATCGCGCCTCTCCTCCAGGTTCATGCTTCGCCATCACGCGCTCGAAAGCGGGAGGCACGGCTCATGGTCCGAAGGTGGCAATCCGCATACCCGCCAGATGGAGATCGGCCGGCGCGCTCACCGCGGAAGCGGCGAGCGGCCGGCCGAGCACCCGGTCACATCAGTTGCGGGGTTCCGGGACGGTCTGGCCCGATGCGTTCTGTTCCCGCTCGCTGGCGCGTTCGGACGCCTTTTTCTTGGTGTCGCGGTCACGCACCGTCTCGTTCGAGTGCTTGCTGGGATACTGGGAGGACTGGCTGCCCTTGTCCTGCTCGGGCTCGAACTTCTTCTGGCTGTCGGACTGCTGCGCCTCGGGAATCACTTCCTTCTGATGCTTGTTCGGATAAGTCGGCTCGGCGTAGACCGATGCGGAAAACGCGGCGAGTGCAAGTACGACCATGGATCTGGTGAGCGTCATTTTGAGTCTCCTGTTGATGGCCGGCACCGGGACGATGCCCTTGCTTGCAGTCTGGCAAGCTCGTGACATTTGGATGTAGCCATGTTCCGACAGGGTGTAGGACGGACAGCGGGCGCACACGAATGACGACAGCCCGCCCTCGCCCAAACGCAGATGGGCCGCGCTGTTCAGCGTGTCGGAGTCATGTCGTCCGGGCAGCCCGCTGTCGGACGGGCACGCCGTCCGGGCAGGGGTCAGGGGCTCGTCAGACTGTCAGGCAGCGGTCGCGCGCACGACACCGTCGACGATGTCGTCTATCAGGCAACGCCGCACCAGCCCAAGATCGGAGAAGGGGTAACGGCCGACCGTCAGAACACCGTGCAGATAGCCCAGCGCTTTCAGGAAAACGAGATCGCTGTGCAGCTCGACCTTCTCCGCAGCGATCGGACGGCCACACGCGCAGTCGCTCACCCGCTCTCTGGTCAGGCTGAGCAGCTGCTGCGCGACGACGTCCTCCTCGTCGAACACGATGCGCTCGCGCTCGTCGTCGACGCTGGTTGACAGATACACCATGCGATAGCGCTCCGGATGTCTTTCCCAGTAGTCCAGATACACATCAACATGGGCCTTCAGCCGCTCGACCGGCGGCTGGCTTACGTTGCTCGCCTGCTTCAGGCACTCGAACAGCTCGCAGAAGAAGTCGAGCCAGATGTGCTTGACGAGATCCTGCTTGCTGACGAAATAGCCGTAGAACGCCATCGGCGAGATACCGACGGCCTTGGTAACGGCGCGTACCGACACGGCTTCATAGCCTTGTCGACTGTAGATGTCCTTGGCTTCGGCAAGGAGTTGTTCGCGAAACCTAGCCTTGCCTTCCTGGCCACGTATCCGCGAGCGTTTTTCCGGGGTCGCGAGTTTTGAATTGTTTGGCATGGGCTGAACAACGTTGGTCAGACAGCACGTACCGGGAAAGTGTAATGAAATTGCCCAGATTTACACCAGTACAGTTTGTCGACAATCGTTTCCGAACCCATCAGTTCCGGAAATATTACCTAGCCATCAGCCGCAAACAGTGTTCCTACCTGGCGGCAAGAAGGGCTTGCACGCGCTCCCGCCGGATACCCGCAAGGGCGCCGGAGAACTCGTTCAGGGCGCGATAGCTGCGCGATTCGCCGAGCGCGGCAAAGGCGTCTGCAAACCCCGCGGCGCGCTCGGCAGCGTTCTGCGCGAGGACGGCATCGGCACTTTGAGCGGCGCCGTGCAGCACCTCATCGACCCGCCGGCGCGCAAGCGTGAAGGCGTCCAGCGCGCGAGTTGCCTGGGCCAGCGTCGCGCGCATCGCGTCGGCGTCATCGACCGACCAGCGCGCGGGATCGATACCGTCGGGCTGTGCTTCCGCCTGCACTCGGCTGAACTGGCCGGTCGGCCAGCGGATGCCGCCGCCGCGCAACATGAGCGTGTCACGAACGGCGGGCCAGGCCTGCTCGGCCACGCTGAAGACGAGCCTGCCCTGGTCGTCGGCGGTCGCGCGCACTCCGGTCGACGCCAGAGCCTGATCGAAGCGACGCACGATGTCGACATCGGCAAGACCCGCTTCGAGTGCGACCGATGGTGTGCGCCGACCGGCTCCCGCCAGCGAGAAGCTCAGGTTCTCGCTGTCGCCCTTGCGCAGCGAAGCCAGATCCAGTCCGCGTACGGTGAATTGACGCAGCGGCGGATTGACCGCATCGAAAGTCAGTGCCGGGTCCAGGCTGCCTGCCGTCTGCGCCGGACGCGACTGCCACAGCGCCGCGAACTGATCGACCCGGCGCTTGAGCACGACATCGCCTTCACCGGCTGCAATCTGCTGGCCGAGCAGGCCGCGCACCGACTTCAGCTGGCCGATGCCGCGATCGAGATAGTCGGCCGCGATCTGCGCCTTGCCGACCTGCTCGTTGAAGCGCGGACTCCATGTCTTCAACCCGACCGACGCGGACGGCGACCGGTTGTCACTGCGCGTCCGTGACGCCTCGCGCGATGCAGACGCAGCGGACGCTGGCGCCGCGCCACCGGCGGCTTGCGCCGCTTCCTTGCGGATCGCGTCGACCGGACGCGCGGACGAAAGGTGAGGACCGATCTGCATTCAGTGCGTGCGGAAGATCAGATCGTGTCGAACAGCGACAGCGCGCTGACCTTGGCGTAGGCCTTCTGCGTCGCCTGTACCGCCGTGGTGTAGCCATTGAGCTTGACCGCCGCGTCGCCGTAGTCGAGCTGACCGAGCGTGATCATCGCCTGCTTGTTCGACAGGCTCACGTTGGCGTGATTGGTTTCCAGCGTTTCCAGCGTCGTCTGCGCGCCACCCAGTCGGGCGATCTTCGCGCTCACCGCGTCCAGCCCGGTATCGAGTCCGTTCAGCGTCGCAACCAGCACCGTGCGCACCGCCGGATCGTTGGCCGTCGCACCCGGCGTCTGCAGCGCGTCGATCGCCAGATCGAGCCGGTTCAGCACATCGGCCATCTCCTGCAGATGCACGTTCGCGTCCTGCGTGACACCGTTGCCGACCACCACGCGCTGCGGATCGGTGTTGCCGGCAAAGCTGTAGCGCGCGCCCACGGCCGCGGCACCGTTGAAGGCCATGGGCGCTGTGGCGGTTGCCGTGCCTGAAAACAGGTAGCGCCCTTCCTGGTCGATGCTGTTGGCCGAGTACATCAGGCTGTCGCGCAGCGCGACCAGCGACGTGCTCATCGCCTGCAGGTCCTGCGTGGTATTGCTGCCGTCGGCCGCCCATACCATCAGGTCGCGTGCCTGCATGACATCGCGGCTCATGCCGTCCAGCAGTTCCTCGTTCTGCCCCAGCCGGCTGCGCAGCGCGCCGATGTTCTCCAGGTACTGGTCGAGCGCCGCCTCCTCGCGCGTCAGCCGGGCGATGCGCACACTGGCGATCGGGTCGTCCGACGGCTTCTGCACGCGCAGGCCGTTCGACATCTGCTGCAGGATGCCTTCCAGCCGGGAGTTCGCGTCCTGCAGCGCCGTGTTCATCGTCGCGTGAAACTGTGTGCTTGCCACCCGCATGTCCGCCTCCTCAGCCCATCATCGCCAGCGTGCTGTCGAACAGCTCGTTGGCGACGGTGATCACTTTCATATTGGCCTGATACATCTGCTGGAACTGGATCAGATTCACCGCCTCTTCGTCGTTGCTCACGCCACTGGTGGACTTCCAGCTCTCTTCGGCCTGGTTGCGCACCGTGGTCGCCGTGGTCAGCGAAGCCTGGTTCTGCTGGCTGTCCATGCCCAGCTTGCCGATCAGCTGCGTATTGGCGTCGCCGACCCGTACCGTGCCGAGCGAGGTCACGGTGATGGGCTGGTTGCGCAACGCGATCATGGCCAGCAGGTTGTCACTGTTGCCGGGCTTGGTCGGGTCGGACGAGAAGCCCAGATCCTGTGGCAGCACGCCGGCCGCGACCGACAGCATCGAGGTGGAGCTCGACGCGTCATAGACGAACAGCGGGCCGCCCGCGGCTCCGCCCAAGGTGTAGCCGGCGCCGAGCTGGGTGTTCATCAGTGTGGCGATTTCCGAGGCGATGTCGCCGATGGACTGGCGCAGCGGAATCAGCGTGCCGTATTCGAAATCGGCCAGACCGCCGAGCTGCCCGCCCAGACCTTCGTCGCGCACGGCAAACACTTCGCTGGCGAACTTCAGCGTCAGCGCCTGGGTGCCGGCCGGTGTGTCCTGCACTTCGAGACGCGACGCCGTGGTGCCCACCACCAGCGGCTGCCCGCTCTTCAGCGACACGTTGCGCGAGCCGTCCGGATGATTCACGACCTGGATGGACACCATGCCGGCCAGCCCGTCTATCGCCTGGTCGCGCGCGTCCATCAGGCCGGAAGCATTGACGCCGGCCGCCTCGGCGAGCGAAATGCGCTTGTTCAGGTCGGCGATCAGCGCGGTGCTCGAATTGATCTGCGACACCAGCGTCGTGCGCTGCTGCGCGATCGAGGCGCGCTGGTTGGCGAGCACCGTGGTCAGGTTGTTGAAGCGCTGGGCCAGCGCATCCGCCGCGGTGATCACCTGGGCGCGCAGCGGCACCGAGCTCGGCTCCACGCTGGCCGCATTCAGTGCGCTGAAGAAGGCGTCCAGACCGTTGTTGATGCCGGACGCGTCGTCCCCCATCACCTGTTCGAGCTGGTCGAGATAGGGCTGCCGGGTCGAGCGGTTCGACAACTCCGACGCCGCCTGCCACATCTGCAGATTCTTGTAGTCGTCACTGAACCGCTGCAGCGACGACACCGCCACGCCGCTGCCGGCGGACAGCGCACCGCTCTGCATCGGCTGCACCGACGCCAGCACCGCGGCCTGCCGGGTGTAGCCGGGCGTCATCACGTTGGCGATGTTCTGGCCGGTGGCGCTGAGTGCGGCCTGTGCCGCCAGGGTTCCGGTCAATGCATTGTTGATCAGGCTCATGGGTTGTCCCGGGTCGTTGCGTGGCCGGGAGCGCTTTCCGCCTGCTCCCGTGTACTGGAGGCGACCATGGGCGCGCCCGCATTAAATGCGACCGGCGCCGGCTGCGGCAGCAACTGGCGCAGCAGCATGTCGGCAATGCCGAAAGCGCGCTGCGATGCCATCGCGTCGGCGACCAGACCGTCGGCGAGGTCCAGCATGTCCTCGTTCACGCGGTCCTTGAAAATGCTGTCCTCGCCCGCCATCTCGCGCGTGCTGCGGCGCATCTGACGCAGGGTTTCGCTGATGAAGAAGCTCTCGAACCTGATGGCCGCTTCGGTCGCCTTCTTCAACAGGGCGGGGTCGACCTGCGGTGCGACCGGCGCGGGCTGCCTATCGGTCCCGACGGGCGCTGCAGACGATGCGATGTCGTGGATGTTCATGCTCAGATCACGATCAGTTCGCCATCGATTGCACCGGCCTGATCGAGCGCCTGCAGGATGGCCATGATGTCGTCCGGCGTGGCCCCTATGCTGTTCACGGTGTCGATGATGGTCTGCAGCTTGGCACCGGCCGGCCAGTTGAACATGCGGCCGTCGCCCTGCTCCACCTCGACCTTGGAACGCGGCGTGACCGCCGTCTCGCCGCGGCTCAGCGGTGCCGGCTGGCTCACGTTCGAGCTCTCGGAAATGATCACCTTCAGCGAACCGTGCGACACCGCGGCGGGACGCACGGTCACGCCCTCGGCGATGACCACGGTGCCGGTGCGCGAGTTGAACACCACGCGCGGCGTCGTCTCGCCGACCACGACGGGCAGCGCTTCGAGCTGGGCGACGAAGGCCACCCGCTGTGTCGGATCGGCCGGCGCCACCACTTCGATGGCAGTGGCGTCACGCGTCGACGCCACCTGGCCGAAACGGCCGTTGATCGCACCGACGATATTGGTCGCCGTCTGGAAATGCGGGCGCTTCAGGCTCAGCAGCACGGTCGGTCGCACGTCGAAATCGGTCATGATTTCCCGTTCCACCGTCGCCCCATTCGGAATGCGTCCGGAGGTCGGCGTATTGACGGTCACGCTGGATCCGCTGCGGCCGCTCGCGCTGAGGCCGCCGACCACCAGGTTGCCCTGGGCCAGCGCATAGATTTCGCCGTCGGCCGCGCGCAACTGGGTCAGCAGCAGCGTGCCGCCACGCAGGCTCTTCGAGTCGCCGAGCGAGGACACCGTGACGTCGATGCTCTGCCCCTTGCGGTAGCCCGGCGGGAACACCGCGCTGACCATGACGGTCGCCACGTTCTTGCTGCGGCTCTGCGTGCCCTCCGGCAGCTTCAGGCCGAACTGCTTGAGCATGTTGGACACCGACTGTCCGGCCGACTTGACCTGCGTACTGTCGCCGGTGCCGTGCAGGCCGACGACCAGACCGAAGCCGATCAGCTGGTTCTCGCGCACGCCTTCGACGCTGACCAGATTGCGCAGCGGCTGGGTTGCGGGCGTAGCGGTTACTGCCGCAGCACGGGCATTCGTCGCGGCCTTCGGTGCAGCGAATGCAGCGCCGGCCACGAGGCAGCACAGGATGGCAAGCGTCCGGCGGAACATCATCGTTTCATCCTCAGAAGGGCATCAGCGCGCCGACAAAGAAGCGCAGCAGCCAGCCCGGGCTGTTGGCGTCCGCCAGCACGCCTTCGCCGGAATAGGAAATGCGGGCATTGGCCACGCGCTGCGAGGACACGGTGTTGTCCGAACTGATGTCGGACGCACGCACATAGCCCTGCAGGCGCACGGTCTCGTCGCCCTGATTCAGGTACAGCGTCTTCTCGCCGCTGACGCGCAGCAGGCCGTTGGGCAGCACCTCGTGCACGATGACGGTGATCGAGCCCTGCAGCCGGTTCTGCTGTGAACTGGTCGAGTTGCCCTTGAAGTCGGTCTGCGCATCGACGCTGACGTCGGTCTTGAAGCGCTTGCCGGCGATCACCGTCGGCTGCATCGCAACGCCGCTTTCCTTGCCGAAGGTGGTGCCGGCCGCCTTGCTCGCCTGCGTCGTTTCCTGCAGCACCACGGTGACCACGTCGCCGGTGCGGAAGGCGCGGCTGTCCGAGGTGAGCGACCAGGCCGAGGCGGGCTGGAACACGCCGCCCGCAGCACCGGCCACCGGCGGCTGCACCGGCGGCGGCAGCCGGTCGGCCTCGGCCAGCGGCGGCGCCTTGTGTTCCAGGTTCGCGCAGGCCGCCAGGCACAGCGACGCGAGCAGCGCGAGGACGCGGGCCGGGTGGCGCATCAGCGCACGGCCTGGGCGAGGTACTGCATCATGTTGTCGGCCGCCGACAGCACCTTGGTATTCATTTCATAGGTGCGCTGGGCGGCGATCATGTCCACCATTTCCTCGACCACCTGCACGTTCGAACCTTCGAGCGCGCCCTGCTTGAGCTTGCCCAGGCCTTCTTCGCCCGGGTTGCCTTCGGTCGGCACGCCGCTGGCCGCGGTCTCCTGGTAGAGGTTGTCGCCCATCGCCAGCAGGCCGGCCGGATTGACGAAGCTCACCAGCGTGAGCTGGCCGACTTCCTGCGGCGCGGCCTGACCCGGCACCGTGACCGACACCATGCCGTTCTCGCCTATCGTGATCGCGGTCGCGTTCTGCGGAATGTTGATCTCGGGAATGATGGGCAGGCCCTGCGCGGTCACCAGCAGGCCTTCGGCGTTCTTCTGCAGCTGGCCGGCACGGGTGTAGGCGATGTCGCCGTTCGGGCGCTGCACCTGCAGGAAGCCGATGCCGGAGATGGCGACGTCGAGCGACTGGCCGGTGGTCTGCAGGTTGCCGGTGGTAAACACCTTCTGCGTGGCGACCAGACGGGTGCCGGTACCGAGCTGCACGCCGCCCGGGCTCACCGTGTTGTCGTCGCGCTGCGCGCCCGGTTCGCGTTCGATCTGATAGAACAGGTCCTCGAACAGCACGCGGTCGCGCTTGAAACCCACCGTGTTCACGTTGGCCAGGTTGTTGGCGATGGCCTGCAGCTTCGCGTCCTGCGCCTGCACGCCGGTCTTGCTGATCCACATTGCGGGATTCATGTCGTTTCTCCTGTGTCGGCAGTGCTGCCGGTCGTCATTCGCGGATCAGGCGGTTGCCCGTTTCGGCCATCGAGTCGGCGGCCTTGTACAGCTTCATCTGCAGTTCGAATTCGCGGTTCAGCGTCATGGTCGCCACCATTTCCTCGACGGCGGACACATTGCTGCCTTCGAGAAAACCGGCGCGCACACGCACCGTCGGGTCGGCCGGCAGCTCGTCCTGACCACGGCTCACCAGCAGGCCGGCTTCGTTCTTCACCATCGATGCGGGATCCGGACGCACCAGCTTCAGGCGTTCCAGCGGCTGCATCAGCGGCTGGCCGGGCGGACGGATGGAAATCGTGCCGTCCTCGCCGATCGCCAGCTGTGAATACGGCGGCAGCACGATGGGGCCACCCTCGCCCATCACCGCGCGGCCGTTCACCGTCAGCGTGCCTTCGGCATCTACGGTGAGCGCACCGGCCCGGGTATAGGCCTCGCCGTCGCCCCACTGCACGGCGAGATAGCCGTCGCCGGAAATGGCGACGTCGAGCTCGCGGTCCGTCTGCTTCAGCGTGCCCTGGCGGTTTGACACCGAGTCCGCGCGCAGCCGGCCGAGGTGGCGCGCGTCGTAGCCGTAACCCTGCACCGCCTCGCTGACCGACATTTCGAGATCGGCGCGAAAGCCCGGCGTATCCGCGTTGGCGAGGTTGTTGGCACGCACCTGCTGCGCGTGCAGCGCCCGCTCGGCGCCGCTCATCGCGGTATAGATCAGCGCATCCATCTCAGTCTCTCCACTGCGGGTTGCGCAATCCAAGGCGCATGCACAAGGCACCGCGCCGTCCGCCGGGCCGCCCCAAGGACGAGCGCAGCCCCTGCGGGGTGCAGCGAACGAAGTGAGCGTGCGGGCCTCTCATTTACAGGGCCTGCATCAGCGACTGCATCATTTCGGTCTGCGTCGAGATCACCTTGCTGTTGGCCTGGTAGTTGCGCTGCGCCGACATCAGGCTCACCAGTTCCGACGTCATATCGACGTTCGACTGCTCCAGCGCGCCGCCGGTCAGCGAGCCGGCCATGCCGGTGCCCGGCGTGAAATAGAGCGGATCGCCGGACAGCGACGAACTGGTCCAGCTGGTGTCGCTGACCGGGGTCAGCGAAGCCTCGTCCGGGAACACCGCCAGCGCGATGCGGCCGACCGGTTCCTTCACGTTGTTGCTGTACTGCGCGATGACCGAACCGTCCTCGGCAATCTGCACGCCTATCATCGTGCCGGACGCGTAGCCGTTGGCCGCATTGACCCGCACCGTGGCGTCGCCGCCGAACTGCGTGGTGCCGGTGTAGTCGATGTCCACGCTCAGCGCGGCCGCGCCCGCCGGCGTGCCGAGCGCCAGCGCGACCGGTGCGGCCGGCGTGACCAGTGCGCCGCTGGTATTGAAGTCCATCACCGTCGTCGTCGGCAGCGCCGCGCCGTCGAAGGTGTAGTGGGCGGTGATCTGGTTGGTGCCGGTCTTGACGAAATACTGGCCGACGCTGTGCTTGCCGCCGAGCGAGTCATACACGACGGCGACCTGGGAGCTGTTGAAGGTGAGCGGATTGGCCGGATCGAAAGGCGCGGCCGTCGGTGCGGCCCAGTCGGCCGACATGTTGCCGACGTACTGCAACGTGTCGCTCGGCTTGGCCGGCACCTGGCCGGCGGGCACCTTGAGGTCGCCCATGGCGCCCAGCGTGCTGCTGCCGGACTGCATTTCATAACCCTGCAGCCGGCGGCCGAAGGTGTCGACGACGTAGCCGTCCTTGTCGGTCGAGAAGATGCCGACGCGGCTGAACAGCGAGGCGCCGGCGGTATCGCGCGTCACGAAGAAGCCGCGGCCCTGGATCGCCGCATCGAGTCCACGACCGGTGGTCAGCACGCCGCCGCCGATGTCTATGCTCTGCGTCAGCGAAGCCACCTCGACGCCGGTCGGCTGGGTGCCGGCATACATCGCCGCGAAGTTGGCGCGGCTGGACTTGAAGCCATAGGTGCCGGTGTTGGCGATGTTGTTGCTGATGGTTTCGAGCTGGGTGTTGATCGCATTGATGCCGGACAGCGCGATTTCATAACTCATGGACCGTATCCTCTCTCTCAGTTGACCGACGTGGCCGGACGGCCGTTGAAACGTGTGATGTAGGCCGGCGACACCTCGCCCAGGCCGGCGACGTTGAGCGCCACATTGCCGCTGCCGGCCATGCGCACGCTGAGCAGCCGGCCGGCGATCTCGGTGGCCGGCGTCTCGCCGGTTTCGGTCTCGACACGCAGCGTATGCGCGCCGGCCGGCAGGCCGAGCGCGGCGGGATCGAGTTCGAACGGCACTTCGCCGGCCGCGCGGGTGCCGAGTTCGATGCGGCGCTCGACGCCGTCAGGGCCGCTCAGCACGAGTGTCGTGCGCGCGCTCGACGACGCCAGCGTGAACGCGCCGCTGACCGGCTCGCTGCCGACCTCGACGGTGTCCGTATTCACCATGATTTCCGAACCGACCTGGGCGCCGAGCGCCAGCACCTGCAGGCTGGACAGCACCGACGCATTGGCGCCAGTCTGCTGGGCCAGCGCCTGCAGCGACTCGACCTGGCTCAGCTGCGTGAGCTGATTGACGAAGTCGCTCGGGTCGGTCGGCTCCAGCGGGTTCTGGTTGCGGATCTGCGCCACCAGCAGTCTGGTGAACAGTTCGGTCGGCGAGCCCTGTTCGCCGTTCGCCGCCTGCACCGCGTCGGACGCGCTGCCCTGGCTGCCGCCTACTACCTGACTGGTCTGCATGCCTCACCCTTCTCCAAGTTTCAGAAGGGCCTGCTGCATCGACTTGACGCGACCGAGCACCTCCACATTGGTTTCAAAGGCGCGCGACGCCGACATCATGTCGGTCATCTCGGCCACCGAATTCACATTGGTGTAGAAAACCATGCCGTCCTCGTCGGCCAGCGGGTTGTCCGGCTCGTACACCGAACGCAGCGGCTCGGTGCTCTCGACCACGTCGAGCACCTGCACGCGGCCGGCCACCGCCGGCGCACCGTCGATGTCCTCGCCGCCGAGCAGCGTGGCGAACACCGGCTTGCGCGCGCGGTAGGCCGCCTCTTCCGACCCGGACGCCGAATGCGCGTTGGCGAGGTTGCTGGAAATGGTGTTGAGCCGCACGGTCTGGGCGGCCATGGCCGAGCCGGCGATCTGGGTGATGTCGCGGAATGACATGGCTATTGTCCGGCGATGGCTTTCGCCAGCCCCTTGAGTTTCATGTTTGCGAAGGTGAGGCTGATCTGGAAATCGGAGGTGTTCTGCGAGAAGGCGGCCTGCTCGACGCCGAGCTCGACCGTGTTGCCGTCCTGCGCCGCGTGATAGGGCACGCGATAGAGCGTTTCGCCGCCCTCGCTGTCGAGCGACAGGCCGCCGGCCTCACCCGCCATCGCCTGCCGCAGGCTGGACGAGAAATCGACGTCGCGCGCCTGATAGCCCGGCGTGTTCTGGTTGGCGATGTTCTCGGCGATCACCCGCGTGCGCTCGGCACGCAGTTGCAGGGCCTGGCCGTGCACACCGAGCGCCTTCCCGAAATCGATACCCATGTCGGCTCCTGTCTGGATGGGCGACAGACCGAACGCGCTCGCGACGATGCGAAAGCATGCGTTCATTCTGTCGGCCTGAATTAAGCGTATGCGTATAGTTCAGGGACACCATCGACAATCCGCCGGCGAACTTGAGGCCGCCGATGCGGATATTTCTCACGTTCGCATTGCTGCTATCGTCACCGGCCTCAGGAGATTCCGATGCACCGAAAGAGCCATTCCTTCAGCATGAACAACGTCACCGGCCTGCTCGCTGTGCTGCTCTGTCTGCCTGCCGCCGCGCAGGCGGACACGACGGCACAGATCGTCCGCCAGGTGGATGCTGCGGCCCGCCAGCAGCTTGAACAGCAGGCCGAACGCATGGGCCTGGTCGACCCGCGCATCACGCTCACCGTGCAGCCGCCGAGCAGACCTCTGCCGCCCTGCGCAGGACGCATCGAGATCGAGGCGCAGGAGATGAAATCACCGTCTCACCTGCGCTACACCGTGCGCTGCGCCGACGACGGCGGATGGACGCGCAAGATGCAGGCGCGCGCGCGCATCGTCGCCGACGTCGTGGTCGCGGCCACCGACATTGCCGCCGGACATCCGATCGGCGACGCCGACATCGAAGTCGATGCCCGCGACGTGACCGCGGTCGCCGATTTCTTCGCCGATCCGGCCGACGTGATCGGCATGACCGGACGCCGCCCGCTGAAGGCCGGCGACCTGCTGCGCAAGCGTCTGCTGGCCACCGCAGTGCTGGTGAAGCGTGGCGACGAGGTGCACATCGTCGCGCGCAACCAGGGCATCGAGGTGCAGGTATCCGGCGAGACGCTCGACTCAGGTGGCATGGGCGATCTGGTCCGCGTGCGCAATCTGTCCTCCGGGACCGTGCTGCGCGCGCGGGTGACCGGTGCCGGCGAGGTCGAACCGGTCAGCCGCACCGCTCAGTAACCCTGCGCGCGGATCTGCCCGGCCACGCGCACCAGCTTGCTGGCGTAGTCCGGGTCGGTCGCGTAACCGCCCTGCACCAGACCGGCGGCGAATGCCTGCACGTCCGCGCCAGCGTTCAGGGCGCCGGCGTAGCGCGGGTTGTCGAGCAGCAGTCGCGCGTAGTCGCGGAACGCCGAGGCGCCATCGACATAGCTGCGGAAGGCGGCGCTGACCTGCGCGGCAGCGCCATCCAGGTATTCCGTCGTGCGTGCCTCCACCGTTGCGCCGCGCCACGCGCCACCGGCCTTGATGCCGAACAGGTTGTGACTGTCGCTGCCGTCGGCCGCGCGCAGCGGCCTGCGCCCCCAGCCGGATTCGAGTGCCGCATGTGCAATGACGGCGTCGGTACTCACGCCCAGCTGGCGCGCCGCTTCGCTCGCCCAGGGACGGATGCCGGCGACGAAGTCGCGTCGTCCGGGCTCGTCGGCGCCCGACGCATTGACGCCGTCAACACCGCGCGTCGCGTTGCGCAGCAGCTGCGCTTCCGGACTGAGCGCTGCGGTGCTGCCGACGAGGTCAGCGCCAGCAGTCGATCCCTGCCGGATGAAGCGGCCGACTTCGGCCGACACTTCACCGAACAGCGGAGCGAACTGCCCACCGGCACCGGTCGCTGCCGCCGGACGGGTCGGTTCGACATTGGGCATCAGCGCCCGCGCCGGTTCAGGCCGGAGCATAGGTCTGGTCCTCGCCGTGCAGCACACGCTGCATGATTTCGTACTGGTCGGTCATCAGCAGGCAGTTGCGTGCATTGAGCCGCTTGCATTCGGCGACCAGCGCCTCCAGCCGGGTCCACATCGCCCGACAGCGTTCGCGGCTGCCCTCCGGCAATTCGTCGAACACGCTGTCCATGCGGCCACTGACGCCGTACAGGCTGTTCACCACGCGGGCGCGCAGCAGACGTCGCCCGTCGAGCACCTGCACCGCCTCGGTGATGCGTGCCGCCAGCGCGCGCAGCGCCGTCGCGTCGTGGCGAAGCGCCGCGTGAAACTGGCTGTCGAGCAACAGGCGCAGCGCACCGTAATCCGCCACGTCGCTGAGCACGTCGCGCAGCAGGCGGGCGATGGCCTCGCCGCGCTTCATCCCTTGCTGCCGTGAAAGCGTTCGATCAGACCGGCCAGCTTGTCGGCGTCGAAGGGCACCTCGCCGCGCGCCAGCGCCTCGCGCAGCGCATCGACGCGCGCCTGATCGATCTCCGGCAGTGCGCGCATCGCCTCCATCGCCGGCTGCAGCGTCGACGACTGCAACTTCGCAGGCGAAGCCGGTGCGACGGCCTGCGGCGCCTCCACCGGGCCGTTACCGCTGACCGCACCCGGCGCGCTGACGCCGGCTGCACCACTGCTTGTGATTCTCATCTGATGTCCTCTCGATCGTGTTCGCATGCAAGCTCACCTGTCCACGCGATTCAGCGGCCGGTGCCGGCCGGCGGCGCCACCAGCTGCGTTCGCAGCTGCTCCAGCGCATCCCGGTCCGGCATCGCTGCGTGCGCGCCTTCGGCGAAAGGCAGCCGCTCGTTCGGCAGACCATACATCGCCGCCACCAGCTCAGCCTGCCTGCTGGTCAGTATCAACAGTTCGATGCGCCGGTTCACGCCGGCCGTCGCATCTTCGGTATTCAGCGGCGCCCGGTCCGCCATGCCGACCACCTGCAGCACGCTGCCGGTCGGCATGCCGCCGGCCAGCAGCTGCGAGCGGGCGGTCAGCGCGCGATTGCTCGACAGCGTCCAGTTCGAGAACGCCGCGTGATCACGATTCGCATACTGCACCGAATCGGTGTGACCAACGATGAGCATCTGGTTCTCCATCTGCGCGAACAGCGGCCCCAGCGAACGCAGCAGCTTGCGGAAGCGCTCGGTGGCGAAGGAGCTGCCGCGGTCGAACATGCCCTGCTGGTCGGTGTCGTGCAGCATCACGCGCAGGCCATAAGGCGTAACCACCGATTGCAGATTGCCTTCGAGGCCGGCGTCCGCGCTCATCTTCTTCATCACGCGGGCCAGCGCCTCCATATCGGCGGCGGATTCGTAACGCACGCGCGCCGTGCGCGGGCCGTCCGCCGGCGCGGTCTCGCCACGCGCCGCACTTTCGCCGGGCGCCGACATGCCTTCGCGCGGCGGCATCGGCTCGCGCTCGATCAGGCTGCCGCGCGGGCCGCCGAGCGACTGCGCCATCAGGCCGCTGCCTTCGTCGATGCGGCTGCTGTCGGACGCGCGCAGCACCTGCTCCAGCGATTCCTGTTCGCGCGAGGCGAGCAGCCACAGCACCAGAAAGAGGCAGAGCAACGCCAGGCAGAAGTCGGCGAAAGCCACCTTCCACGAACCGCCGTGCGACTCCTCGTGTCCCTTTCCGGACACGCGCTTGACGACGGTTGCGCCATGCGCGTCAGGCTTCGACACGTTTGTCTCCGGCGCGGCGGCGCGGCGTGGCATCCGGATCGCCGGCGCCCTGCATCGCGTTGATCCAGCTCTCGAGTCGGGCGAAGCTCGGCTTGATGTTCAGCTGCACCAGGCGACGACCGGCGTCGATCGCCAGCAGCGGTGGCTTGCCGGACACATGGGTGACCAGCACCACCTTCACCGACTCCAGGGCCTGAAGCTCCTCGCCCACCAGCTGCTTCATCATGTTGCTGATCGGATCGAGCACGCCGTAGCAGAAGAAGATGCCGATGAAGGTGCCGACCATGGCCGAGCCGACGCGCACCGCGATCTCGCCGGTGCCTGCGCCGTCGGCCACGACGTTCATCGTCATCACGATGCCCAGCACCGCGGCCAGGATGCCGAAGCCCGGCATCGCCTCGCCGATCTTGCCGAGCGAACGCGCCGGCTGCGACATTTCCTCGTGGATGGCCTCGATTTCCTGTTCGAGCACGCCTTCGAGCTCGTGCGCGTTGATCTTGCCCATCGCCATCAGCCGGAAGTTGTCGACGATGAAGTGCAGCAGCTTCGGCTCTTCGAGTATCAGCGGATAGCGGCGGAACATTTCGCTCTCCTGCGGCGCCTCGACGTGGGCGTCCAGCGCCTTCAGGCCGCCGGCCGCGGTCTGCAGCAGTTCGTACATCAGCAGCAGCAGCTGGCGCTGGAATTCCTCGCCCTGCTTGCGCCGCAGCATCACCTTGCGCAACTGCAGCCACATCTCCTTCAGCACGTGTCCTGGGTTGCCGAGCACGATGGCGCCGGCCGCGGCGCCAACGATGATGATCAGTTCGATCGGTTCCCAGATCACTGCGAGCTTCCCGCCATGCAGCATGAAGCCGCCGAACACGCTGATCAGGATGATGGCGACGCCTACGATGGACTGCATGATTCGTTTCCTCTTCGTTCGCCCCGGCGGTCAGCCGAGGAAGGCCTTCATTTTCCTGAGCGCGCCCTTGTTGATCTGGCAGATGCGCGCTTCGGTCAGGTCCAGCACCGCCGCGATCTCGCGGTAGCTGAGTTCGAATTCGTAATAGAGCTGGATCACGCGCTGTTCGCGCTCGTCCAGCTGCGTCAGGGCCTGCGCAAGACTGCGCCGGGTCATCAGCTGTTCTTCCGGCGACTGGCCTGCAGCCGCCATCTCGTGCATTTCGCCGACCAGTTCGTCGAAGCTGGCGATGGTTTCGGCGTTCTCGGCCAGAAGGTGGGCCTGGAAGGCGTGGGCCTCGATGCCGAGCGCAGCGCATGCCTCGGCTTCGGTTGGTTCGCGGCCAAGCTGACGGGTCAGTGCGCGCACCGCGTCACGGGTGCGATGACTGTCCTGGCGTACGGTGCGTGGCCGCCAGTCCTGCCGTCGCAGTTCGTCGAGGATGGCGCCGCGCACGCGCAGCGCCGCGTAGCCACCGAAACCGGGATCGGGTGTGCCGTAGCGGCGCAACGATTCGAGCAGGCCGAGCAGGCCGATCTGCTCCATGTCCTCACGGTCCATCGCTCCGGAGACCTGGGACAGCAGCTGGCGGACGATGCGCTTGACCAGCGGGGCGTACTCCACCAGCCAGCGCTGCTCCTCGGCGGCGTCCAGCGTACGCGCCGCCGTGCTGCTCACCTCGGCGTAGTCCGAATGCATGTCCATGTCATTCGACGATCAGCTTGCCGACCATCGCCTCGACGAAGGGCTTGCTGCGATGCGCCTTATCGTAATCCTCGGCGAAGGCGCGATTGACCTCGGCCGCCAGCTCGTCGATCGTCATCGCGCTCACCTGCTGCGCGGTCATCGACGCCAGTGCGCGCACCGCGATGCTGCGCAGCAGAGGCAGATGCTCCTTGGTGTCCTTCTCCTTATCGATCGCCGTGGTGAACACCAGGTCCATCGACATGTAGCGCGTCACGTTCTCCTCCGGCGCGCGTCGCAGCATGACGACCACCTTGTCGAGACTGACGTACTTCTGCGGCACGGCCTCCTTCGGCACGGCCGCCTGCGCTTCGGCGCCGCCGGCGTCCCTCATGCCGAACCACCAGACCGCACCGCCACCGGCCGCCAGAAGAACGACGCCGGCCACCGCGAAAATGATCGCCTTCTTCATCGCTTCAACTCTCCTGGCCCGACAGCGCGAAGCGTGCCTGGCGTGCGCCGGTCTGTGCCTCGGCCAGCGCCTCACCCGGCGTCTCGTCGTCCCTGCCCTGCTGTTGTTGTCCGGAGCGCGAACGGCCGTCGGCGTCGCGGCCGTTGGCATCGCGACCGGATTCGGCGACGACCACGGTGACGTCGCCCTGCGCGTGCCGCTGGCCAAGATCGGCGCGCAGGCTGTCGCCGATGGCGTGCAGCTGGCGCAGCACCTCGCCGTTGCTGGCGCTCAGATGCACTTGCAGCGCACCGCCTGCGTCCTGCTGCACGACGATTTCGATACGGCCGAGCGTCGGCGGGTCGAGACGGATCACCGCCCGCTCGCCTTGCTGTACGGTCTGCAGTTGCAGACGCTCGCCCAGCGCATCGGTCAGCGGCTGCTGCCAGCTCTGCGGCGAAGCCGGGACGAGCTTCAGTACGGTTTCGGTCGCGGCCGGTGCAGTCTGCAGGGCAAGCGGCGGAGTACCCGGTGCCGGCAGCGACGCAGGCTGGGCTGCCTCGACGACATCGGCGCCCGGACCATCCGTCGGCAGCGCCGGCGGCACAGTGGCGGCACCGCCGGCAGCCGCCACCGGCGCGAGCGCACGGCCCGCCGCGGCGGCCGGAGCGGTCTGCTGCGGCTGCGACGGAGACGGAAGCGGCAAGGTCAGTGCAGAGGCCGGCAATGCCGGGGCTTCGCCGGACTGGACTTCGTCTGCGCCCTCCTCGCGCTCGGCGACGCCACCGCTTGCGTGCAGCGCGGCCGGCAGCGGCGACTGCGACGCAAGGCGGGCATCGAAGGCAGTGCTGTCCGCGGCCGGCGTATCGGCGTCCGTCCGCTGCGTCGATGCTTCGCCGACGACGACGTCCGGCGACGCCAGACCGAGCGCGCGGAACAGATCCACGAAGGCCTGCGGTGCAACCGTGGCCGAGGCTGGCAGAAGGCCGGCCGACGGTGCGGGCAGCGCCGATGCCGACGGCGGCAGCGCTGCCGGCGCTGCACTGCCCAGGGTGAGGATGTTTTGCGTCATGAGTGGCTACCGGAAAGTTCGAGGTCGTATGCGTAGGCCATCCAGCCGTCACGTCCGGCGCCCAGTTCGGACAGCCGCTCGGCGATGCGTTCGCTCGCTTCGACGCAGCGCGCAAGCGCGCCGTCGTGTGCCTTGCGCAACGCAAGCAGCGCGTCGCGATCGGCCGCGGACAGGTCACGTCGGGCGGCGACGCCCTGCAGCACGGCGGCCAGTTCACGGTCGGCGGCAGCCAGCGTGGACCAGTCGTCGCCGAGCGCGGCCACTTCGAGCCGACGGGCGATGCGGGCGAAGGTGTGGCGGTCAGTCATGTGCGTCCGCCAGTCCGACCCAGCCGCGGCGCAAGGTGCCGAGCAGGCCGCTCACCTCGTCCAGCGGTGCGGTATCGAGCTTGATGCCGCCTTCGCTCAGACGCCACGCGCAGTAGTCGTACAGCCAATCCAGATTGGCCACGACGTCGCCGCCGCTGTCCGGATCGAGCGAACTGGCCAGACCGTTCAGCATGTCGACGCAGCGGTCGAGGCTGAGCGCCTTCTGTTCGTAGCGCCCCGCTTCGATGTGGGCGCGCGCGCGCGCGATCTCCTCGAGCAGGCCGTCCATCAGGATCAGCACGAGCTGCACCGGGGTCGCGCGCGCCGTCTGCGCATTCAGATTGACGGCGTGGTAGCTCTGGTAGGCGTCGTAGTTCAAGGCATGGATTTCCGGTTTCGTTGGCGGACAGGCAGTCCTCAGCTGGCCGACGAGCTCGCGAACAGCGCGTCGAACATGCTGGTGGTCTGCCCCATCTGCGACTGCAGCGACTGCAGTTGCGTGAATTGCACGAGGTAACGCTGGTAGGCGTTGTCGTATTGCAGGTCGATACGGGTCTGGCGCGTGGCGAGCGCCTTCTGCTGGCTCTGCACGGTGTCCTTGCGGCGCTGTATCTGGCCGCCGGCCGAGTCGAGCCAGACGTCCATGTAGCTGGCGAAGCTGCCGAGCAGGCCGCTGCCCGAACTCGTGCTGGCGCTGCCGAACAGGCTGTCGATGGCGTCCGGATTGGCGGCGATCGCCTTGTCCAGCTTGGTCGCATCGAGCGACAGCCTGCCGCTGCGGTCGGCACTGACACCGAAATCCATCAGGCGCAGGCCGCCGATGTCCTGACGGACGATGCTGTCGAGGCGGTTGCGCAGGGACCGTATGCCGGCGTCGGAAGCGAAGGCCGCGGCGGCCACGCCGCTCTCGGCGTCGCCGGTGCTGGTCAGTTCGTCCAGCCCCTTCTTCAGGTTGTTGAAGGCGTCGATGAAGCTCTGCACATTGGCGGCGGTGCCGCTGCTGTCGCCCGCCACCTTCAGCGTCAGCGGCGCCTCGCCCGCCGTCATCGCGCGGCTGACGGTCATCGTCACACCCTGGATGGCGGTGAACGTGTTCGACGCCTGCTGCAGACGCACGCCGCTGCCCTGCGCACCGAGCCACACGACGGCGTCGCGCGCCGCTGTCAGTTCGCTGCCGTTGTCGAGCGCGTCCTTGAACGCGCCGGCCGGCAGGCCGCTGGTGTCCAGCGTGATCTGGCCGTCGGCGCCGGTTTCGGCCGACGACAGCACCAGCTGCGTCTGGCCGCCGGCGGTCATCACCATCGCCGTGACCTTGCCCTGGTTACCGCTGGCCTGGTTGATGGCGCGCGCCATCTCGGTCTGCGACAGCGTGCCATCGGCGTCCATGTCGGCGCCGGAGAAATCGACGCCTATCGTCGCGCCACCGGCGAGATTGATGCTGAGCATGCCGCTCATCGGCACCGGCACCGCCGGCAGATCGGTAAACACCACCTGATGGGCGCTGGCGACCTGTTCGACGAACAGCGGGTACTCGCCCGCCACCGCGCCCGGCGACGCGCTCGCCGTGCCGACGCCGGTACTGCTCAGCGTGGCCGTGTTCTGCGTGACGCCCTTCTTCGACGACAGCGTGGACAGCGCGCTGTCGAAAGCCTGCAGCGCACTCTGCAGCTTGGTCAGCGCCGACGTCGTCGTCTGCGCCTTCTTGCTCTGCGTGTCGACCTGGGTCTGTGACGCGCTGATGTAGGCGGTCGCAAGCTGCGAAGCGGTGGTGACGGGATCGAAAGTGCTCATGTCTGGCTCCTGTGAACGGTTAGCGGACGCGTCCACCGTTCAAGGCGACCGGAGTGCACAAAAACTGAAATCGATGCGTAACGGGCGCTCACGGCGCACGCCCCCATACCTGGACGGCGATGTCGTCCTGCCGCTTCTGTTCGCTGACGCGCGCACTGTGCGCGACGATGCTGCGCTGGCGCAGCAGCACCTGGTCGAGCACTTCGCAGCGCCGTGAAACCAGCGCCAGTTCGCGCCGCGCGAGGTCGATCTCGATCTCGTGGGCCGCCAGTTCCTGCCGGTGCGTCGCCACCATTTCGGCCACCGACTGCTTGTAGCCGGCGCTGTTCATCGACAGCAGAGGCTGCAGCGAGCCGGTCTGCGGCACGCCGTCGCACAGCGACTGCAGCCGTTCGATGTTGCCGAGGTAGCGCTGGCGCAGCGCCACCTTGCCGGCCATGTCTGCCTGCAGGCGGTCCATCTCGCGCTCGCGCACATCGACCAGTCGCGCCAGCGCGCGGATGGATGTCTTCGTCGTCATGCCGCCAGCTCCAGCATGCGCGCGACGCACTGCGCCATCGGCGCGGCTTCGGCCACGCCCTGGCGCAGATAGGCCTCGATGTCCGGATAGAGCGACACCGCGTGATCGGTCTGCGGATCGGCACCGGCAACATAGGCACCGAGCGGGATCAGGTCACGTACCTGGGCATGACGCGACGCCATCTCCTTCACCGTGCGCGCGGCATTGAGATGCGCCTTGTCGACCACCAGCGCCATGCAGCGACTGATCGACGCGGAGATATCGATGGCCGGGTAGTGACCACGTTCGGCCAGTTCGCGCGTCAGCACGATGTGACCGTCGAGGATGGCGCGGGCAGTGTCGACCACCGGGTCCTGCTGGTCGTCGCCCTCGGCCAGTACGGTGTAGATCGCGCTCATGCTGCCTTCCGGGTTCTCGCCATTGCCGGCGCTCTCGACCAGCTGCGGCAGCAGCGAGAACACCGACGGCGGGTAGCCGCGCGTGGCCGGCGGTTCGCCCAGTGCCAGCGCCACTTCGCGCCGTGCCATCGCGTAGCGGGTCAGCGAATCGACCAGCAGCAGCACGTCCTTGCCCTGGTCGCGGAAATGGGCGGCGATGGAATGACACAGTTCGGTCGCCATCAGTCGCATCAGCGGCGATTCGTCGGCCGGCGCGATGACGACGACCGCCTTCTTCAGCCCCTCCTCGCCGAGCGACAGTTCGACGAATTCGCGCACCTCGCGGCCGCGCTCGCCGATCAGGCCGACGACGACGACATCAACCGCTGTCTGGCGGGTGATGGTGCCCAGCAGCACGCTCTTGCCGACGCCGCTGCCCGCCATCAGGCCGACGCGCTGGCCCTTGCCCAGCGTGAGCATGCCGTTGATCGCGCGCACGCCGACGTCGAGCGGCTCGGATACGCGCTTCTTCTTCAGCGGATGCACCCGCGGCGGATGCGGGTCGAGCGGATGTTCGCCACCGAGGCGGCCGAGGCCGTCTATCGGCTCACCGAGACCGTTGACCATGCGCCCCAGCCAGGACGGGCCGATCATCAGATCGAGCTTGTCCTGCACCGGCAGCACGCGGGCGCCGGTGGTCAGGCCGACCGGCTTCTTGAACGGCATCAGGAAGGACAGCTTGTCGCGGAAGCCCACCACCTGGGCATCGAGCCAGCCGCCGTCCATCGTTTCGATCTGGCAACGCTGGCCGGTATAGAGCGGGCAGCCGGCGCTTTCGAGCAGCAGGCCGGAGGCGCCGACCAGGCGGCCAGTGGGCGTCGCCACCGGCACGTCGCCGATTTCGAGGCGGCGCAGCACGTCGGTGATCATGCGGCCTCCGCGGTGAAGGGTACGTCGATCGCCGGCGGCGATGCATCGCCACCGTCGAGCAACTGGGCACGCACCTGCTCGACGCAGGCGGCCAAGCGCTGCGCGCAGCCGGCGTCGGCTTCGTGATCGCCCGCCTTCACCAGGCATTCGCCCAGTTCCAGACGCGGATCGGCGACCAGATGCCAGCGCGCGGCGCGCGGCGCATCGATGTCGGATATGCGCTTCAGGTCTTCCGGATTCAGGTGCACCTCGATGCCCTGCCGGGTCGGCGGCATCGCCGCCAGCGTCTCGTCGACCAGCGACAGCAGCTGCGCCGGCTGCAGCGCCAGTTCGCAGCGGATCACCTGACGGGCAACCCGCGCGACGAGATCGACCACTTCCTTGCGCAGCGCGGTCTGGTAGTCCGCCTGCAGGCCCTGCAGGCGTTCGAGCATGGCGTCGAGCGGACGCGCCAGTTGTTCGAACGAAGCCAGCGTCTGTCGCAGCGCCTCTTCGCGCCCGGCCTGCAGGCCCTCCTGACGTCCGCTTTCGCGGCCTGCGGCCAGGCCGTCGGCGAGGCCGGATTCATGGCCGACGCGGTAGCCCTCGTCCATGCCCTGACGGAATCCGTCAGCCAGCGACTGCTGGTACTGCGCGGCGGACTGCCCGTCCGCGCGGCCGGCGGCGATCTGGGCCAGCGGCGGAAAGCGGTGTGGGCGTACGCCGCTCATTCGACGACGGCCTCGGCGAACAGCTGCACCTCGATTTCGCCGGCGTCGACCAGCGTCTTCACCTGGGCCATGATTTCGCGGCGCGTCTGTTCGATACGGCTCAGCGGCACCGGGCCGGTGCGGCGCATGGTGTCCTCGAAGCTCTGCGCCTGGCGGCGCGGCATGGTCTGCATGATGGCGTCGCGCACTTCCGGCTCGGCGCCCTTGAGCGCGATCGCCCACTGTTCCAGCGGCACGTCCTCGAGCAGGCGCTGCAGCACGGTGTCGGACTGGCGCGACAGGATGTAGAAGTCGTACATGCTCATTTCGATTTCGGACACCACCTTCGGGTCGCGCGCGCGCAGCTGTTCGACCATCTGCTGCTTGTTGCCGGACAAGCGGTTCAGGATTTCCGCCGCCTGGCGCGTGCCCTCGACACTGGCGCTCTGCGAGCCGAGGCTGGCGAGGCAGCGGTTCACCAGCTCCTCCAGCTCGACAAGCAGTTCGTGGTCGATCTCCTTCAGCCGCGCGACGTTCAGCAGCAGCAGGTCGCGTCCGTCCTCGGGCAGTGCGTCGATCACGGCGCCGGCCAGCGCAGGCGGCAGGAAGGCGAGGAACACCGCCTGCATGCGCACATGCTCGTCGGCGATGAAGTCGGCCAGCCATTTCGGCGACGCCCACTGCAGGCGTGCCATCAGCGGGCGTATGGCGTCGCCGTAGATGCTGTTCAGCACGCTGCTGGCGATCTCGCCGCCGAGTGCCAGATCCAGCGAGCGCTTCAGATAGGAGCGCGAGGCGCCATGCACGCCGCTCTGTTCGCGGTATTCGTCGAAGAAGCGCTGGATCGCGGTGCGCACGCTCTCGACCTTGATGCCGCTCAGACGCGACATGACGCCGGTCACTTCGAGCAGTTCCTCGCGCGACAGACAGCGCAGCACGCCAGCCGCCGGCTCCTCGCCCATGCTCAGCAGCACGATGGCCGCCTGTTCGAGCGGACTCAGATTGCTGCCCGACGGGATGATGGGATTACTCAGCGGGTTGTTCGGATCGGCCATTCTTCTGCACCCATTGCTTGACGACTTCGGCGACCCGCTCCGGCTCCTTGCCGGCCAGGACCTTCAGATGTTCGACCAGCACGTCGACCGGAGAGCCCGGCGGCGGCAGGTCGTAGTTCTCGAGCAGCGACACCACCGGGCTGCCGCCGGCGGCCGGTCCACCGTCGAGCGCCAGCGCGGGGGCGGCTGCGGCGACTGGTGCCTGCGTGTCCGGCGTGGCATCGCGCACCGGTATGTCCTCGTCACGCGGAGGCGTCGGGGCGATGCGCTGCTGCGCCGAGCGCACCAGCGGGCGCACGACGAACAGCAGCGCCAGCAGCCCGCCCGCGGCGTACAGCAGCCACGACCCCATATCGACGATGTTGTCGCGCTGCGCCCACCAGGCCGGTGCTTCAGGCTGCGCCGGGAAAGTCAGCGACGACACGACCAGCTGGTCGCCGCGCTCGGCGTTGATGCCCAGGCCATTGGCGAGAATGCGTTCGATATTCCTGATCTCGGCCTCGCTCCAGCCCTTGGCCGGATCGGCCGCGGCCGCGTTGTTGAGCACGACGGCGACGTTGAGTTTCTGCAGGCGGCCGCGGCTGCGCTTGATCTGCGTGATGCTGCGGTCGTAGGCGTACTGGCGGGTCGACGCGTTCTTGCGCGCGCCAGCGGCGTCAGATGCGGGCGCGGCTGCTTGTTCGCCGGCCGCAGCCGGCTGCGCCGGCGCCTGCGCGGCCGGTGCAGCAACCGGACGGTTGCTGAGCGAACCCGGTACGCCGAGCGCGACGCGGTTGCGGTCCTGCTCCTCGCGCGTGGCCTCGCTGGTGACACGCGGCGCCTCGCCGTACTTCTCGTGCGTCTCCTCGACGCGGTCGTTGTCGACCTCGGCGGTCACGCTGACGCGGTAGTTGTGCTCGCCCAGCACCGGCGACAGCAGGTCGCGCACATTGCCGCGCGCCTCGTTCTGGAAGCGGTGCGCCGCCTCGTTGCCGCCGTGCGTCTCGAAGCCGTCGCTCAGATCGACGCGCGCCGACAGGTAGTTGCCGGCCTGATCGACCAGGCTGACGCGCTGCGGGTCCAGCGTCGACACGCTGCCGGCGACCAGATTGATGATGGCGGCGATCTGTTCCGGGCTCAGCGTGCGTCCGGGCTTGAGGCCGAGCACCACCGACGCGGTGCTCTTCTCGCCGTCGGTGGCGACGAAGGAGGTGGAACGTGCGATGGACAGGTGTACACGCACCGAATCGACGGCGTCCAGCGTCAGGATGCTCTGCGCCAGCTCACCTTCCAGGCCGCGCCGGTAACGCACGTCCTGTACGAACTGACTGACGCCGAGCGGATCGTTCTGGTCCATCAGTTCGAGGCCGGCAGGCAGTTGCGCCGCTACGCCCTTGGCCGCGAGCAGCATGCGCACGCGACCAAGCTGGGCGTCCGGCACCAGCACCTGTCCGCTTTCCGGATGCAGGCGGTAGGGAATGCCTTCGGCATCGAGTACCGACATCATGTCGGCCGTCGCCACCTTCTGGCGGGCGCCGAACACCGGTTTGTAGCTGGCCTGGTCCTGCCACAGATACATGAGGACGAGCGCGGTGATCGCGACGGCGATCACCATCAGCGGAACCAGACTTTTGAGGAAGGCGGGCGGCAGCGAGGGCATGGCCCCGGAGCCGGCGCGCAGGCGTTGCAGGCCGCCGCGTACGGTTGCGATCACGTGGGCTGTTCCAGGTCAGTGTCAGAGAGGCAGCTTGATGAGGTCCTCGACGGCCCCCACCACCTTGTTGCGCACCTGCATCAGCATCGAGAAGGACAGGCTGGCTTCCTGGCTGGCCAGCATGGCGCCGACCAGGTCGTCGCTCTGGCCGCTATCGACCGCCTCCATGCGCTGCGACGCCTCGTGCTGCATGGCGTCGACACGCTGCACGGCGTCCTGCATCGCACTCGCGAAACCGGCGCCCTCTGCACCGCCGAAGCGGGAAGCCGGCTGGAGCGGCATGGCGGCGCTCGCCGCAATGTTGGTGGCATCGGCTTCGATCAACGCCTTGCTGGCACCGATCGCGCTGGCGAATTCATATCCCATACGTGCATCACCTTTTTGTCTTGCCGGTGGCAGAGGCCGGCAGATTGGTTCTATGTGGCGCAGCTTCGGCTGCTTAACCGTACGTGTATGTATCGACGCTCAGCGACAAAACTTTACGTGTAAATACAAACTTCATATTTACCCTATGTATATGAAAAACATGATGTTTATACGAGAAGGGAAAAACTCCCGACAGACAAAGACGTCTGTCATGGGTCACGCCGGGGCGCGTGAGGGGCCCGGAAGATGAATCCGGATTTAAGACCGGCGGGTCAGCGGTCGCCTGTGTCTGACGACGGCGCAAGACGCCCGATCCTCACCGCCGAACCAGACCAGGAGACCTTCCATGCTGAGCCTGCACACCAACGCCGCCGCCCTGACCGCACAGAATTCGGTGGGTGGTACCCAGAAAGCCCTGTCCACCTCGATGACCCGCCTGGGTACCGGCTTCCGCGTCAATTCCGCGATGGACGACGCCGCCGGCCTGCAGATCGCCACCCGCCTGAGCGCCCAGACCCGTGGCATGGCCGTCGCCCAGCGCAATGCGCAGAACGGCATTTCGATGATGCAGACCGCCGAAGGCGCCTTCACCGAAATCACCAACATCCTGCTGCGCATGAAGGATCTGGCGACCGAAGCGCGCAACGGCGCGTCGAACACCGACGACAAGACGGCGATGGACGCCGAGTACCAGGAACTGGGTTCCGAACTGGGCAACATCCTGAACAACACCAAGTTCGGCGGCCAGGCCCTGCTCAATGGCGCGGGCTCGCTGCAGGCCGGCGCCATCACCTACCAGATCGGCGCCGCTGCCGCGGAAACGATGTCGGTCGACGTGTCGACCGATCTGGCCGCGCTGGTGACCGACCTGACCACGGCCGCCACGCTCGGCGACATCACGACCGCCGCCACCGCGGCCACCGCGATCGGCGACATCGAGGGCTGGATCAATGACGTCGGCGGCGTGCGTGCCCAGCTCGGCGCCGCATCGAACCGCCTCGACCACGTCTACAACAACCTGGCCAACATGAAGACCAATACCGAGCAGGCACGCGGTCGCATCATGGATGTCGACTACGCCTCCGAGACCGCCAACATGACCTCCAAGCAGATGCTCATGCAGGCCGGCACCTCCATGCTCAAGCAGAGCTCCAGCATGTCCCAGCTCGTCATGTCGCTGATGCAGTAAGCCTGATGGCCCGCGCGGCCCCGAGGTCCGCGCACCGCAGGACGAGCCAACCGTGCCCGCCGGACGGTTGGCTCTTTCATATCCGGAGCATTCGCCATGACGATAGAGAGGATTCCGCGTCTCGCACTGACACTGCCGTTGCGGCGCCCTCCCGAGCGTCTGCCGTCACCGGCTGACGCCGGTGCCGCCGTCGACACCGCAGACGACGTGGTGGCGTCCCGCCTGCAGGGCTTGGCGCTGCTGGGTCGGCCGCTGGTGGCAGGCGAGCGACTCGCTGTCCGGGTGCTGTCCACCTCGCCGGCGGTCGAACTTCAGGTCGAAGCCGAGACCCCGGGTGTTCCCGCCCGGCCGTCGGCACCGGCCGATGAGCTGTCGGCGGCGATGCAACCCGATCAGCTGCTGCTGCGCCATCTGCGCTGGCGCGCGCCCGGAGCGCTGGATCTCGCCGCCGCACTGCGCACCCGCGCGTTCCGGCAGATCACGACCGAACTGATGCGTGCGGACGCCTCCGCCGCAAGCACGCCCCCGCTGCAAGTCGAGTCGGGCCGCGTCAGCGCCCCGCCGCTGCTCCCGCTGCCCGGCGCGGAGCGCTGGATCTTCCCTGTGCATCTGAGCGACGGCCCGCCGGCAAGACTGTTCATCGGCGACGACGAGGACGCGAGGCATGCCGCCACTGCAGCCGCGTCGGCCGTTCTGCTGATCGAGATCGAACTGCCGGGCAAGGGCCTGGTGCAGGTGCGGCTGCAGATCGCGGCCGGTGTCCATCTGCAGTTCCGCATCGATGGCGACACGGCGGCCGCGCATGTACGCGAAATTCTGCCCGCACTGGCAGCCGCGCTGGTGCTCGCCGGTACCCGTCTTGCATCGTGCCGTCTGCTGCACGCCGCCTCGGGGCGGCTGCATCTCCGGGCCCTCGACATCTCCCGGCCATCGGCAATGCATGCGCACCTGCCACTGCCGCTGTTCCGCGTCGCCGCCGAAGTACTGCTCGCGCTGACCACGCCGCAGAGGGACCGCAGCAGTGTCGCGGTAACAAAATGGATGTCACCGATTTAAGGTTGGCCGCGTCGGCGTCGCCCTCTCCGGATGAGGACATCGAAAACGCGCACGCCGTGGCGTCGATGCCCTGAAGCCAGAACCCCTATCCGGAGATTCCCATGCTGAGCCTGCACACCAACGCCGCCGCCCTGACCGCACAGAATTCGGTGGGTGGTACCCAGAAAGCCCTGTCCACCTCGATGACCCGCCTGGGTACCGGCTTCCGCGTCAATTCCGCGATGGACGACGCCGCCGGCCTGCAGATCGCCACCCGCCTGAACGCGCAGACGCGCGGCATGGCGGTGGCCCAGCGCAACACGCAGAACGGCATTTCGATGATGCAGACCGCCGAAGGCGCGTTCACCGAAGTCACCAACATCCTGCTGCGCATGAAGGACCTGGCGACCGAAGCGGCCAACGGCGCGTCGAACACCAACGACAAGACCGCGATGAACGCCGAGTACCAGCAGCTCGCGGCGGAAATCGGCAACATCATGACGAATACCAAGTTCGGCGGTCAGGCGCTGCTCAAGGGCGCAGGTTCGCTGGGCGCCGCCACCACCACCTTCCAGATCGGCGCTGCCGCCGCGGAAACGATGACGGTGGACGTGGTGACCAAGCTGACCAACCTGGACGCCGCCTTCGCCACCGGCGCCGGCAACGCCACCGCCACCTCGCTCGGTGAAATCCTGACCTCGGCCAACGCGACGGCCGCGATCGGTCAGCTCGAGTCGCGCATCAACGAAGTGGGCTCGGTGCGCGCCGACCTCGGTGCGGCGTCGAACCGCCTCGACCACGTCTACAACAACCTGTCCAACATGAAGACCAATACCGAACAGGCACGCGGTCGCATCATGGATGTCGACTACGCCTCCGAGACCGCCAACATGACCTCCAAGCAGATGCTCATGCAGGCCGGCACCTCGATGCTCAAGCAGAGCTCCAGCATGTCTCAGCTCGTCATGTCGCTGATGCAGTAACCCTCCCCCCCGCGGCACGCGCCCTCCGGGGTCCGTGTGCAGCAGGCTAAGCCAGTCGCGCCTGTCGGTGTGGCTGGCTCTTTTTTTTTGCATGTCGCCAGCGTGTCGTGAAACGGACATGGCAGCCATTTAAGTTATCCGCCTTCCGCGTCGCCTTTTCCTGATGAGGCCAACGAGGCGGCGAACATGCCGGTACCGGTGGCCGATCCCCGCCCCTCGACCCGGAGACCATTCATGCTCAGCCTTCATACCAACGCCGCAGCCTTGACCGCACAGAACTCGGTGGGCGGCACCCAGAAAGCCCTGTCCACCTCGATGACCCGCCTGGGCACCGGCTTCCGCGTCAATTCCGCGATGGACGACGCCGCCGGCCTGCAGATCGCCACCCGCCTGAGTGCGCAGACGCGCGGCATGGCGGTGGCCCAGCGCAACACCCAGAACGGCATCTCGATGATGCAGACCGCCGAAGGCGCATTCACCGAAATCACCAACATCGTGCTGCGTATGAAGGACCTGGCGACCGAAGCGTCGAACGGTGCCTCGAACGCCAGCGACAAGACGGCGATGAAGGCGGAATACGACCAGCTCGGTCTCGAACTGACCAACATCATGACCAACACGAAATTCGGCGGCCAGGCCCTGCTGACCGGCGGCACGCTGGCCACGGCCGGCGGCGTGACCTTCCAGATCGGCGCCGACGCGGCGGAAACCATGGTGGTGGACACCTCGGCCAACTTCACGACGCTGACCACCGCGGTCACCGCACTCAACGCCGGTGACATTTCGACCGCCGCCAACGCCGCGATCACGCTGGCCGAGACGACGATCACCGCGGTCGGCACGCTGCGCTCGCAGATCGGCGCCGCGTCGAACCGACTGGACCACGTCTACAACAACCTGGCCAACATGAAGACCAATACCGAACAGGCGCGCGGTCGCATCATGGATGTAGACTACGCATCCGAAACCGCCAACATGACCTCGAAGCAGATGCTCATGCAAGCGGGCACCTCCATGCTCAAGCAGAGCTCCAGCATGTCTCAGCTCGTCATGTCGCTGATGCAGTAACACCGCGACTGCCAACGCTCCGGCGTCCGGCAACTCCCGTTCCGCGTCCGCCCGCCCCGGTCTCACCGGCGCGGGCGTTCGCCGTGGCGCCGGCAGCGCACTACCCAACCGGAAGGATGAACCATATGAGGAACCGCTGCGAATCCGCGATCTGCGATTCACACGCCGAAGCAACGATAGATGCGATCTGGCACCTCATCGGCGATGGCCAGCGCTACGCCACGCACGGCGTGTCGGACATCGATTTCGAAATCCTGCACGAGACGGACCGTCCATACGTGCGCATCGTGCCGCAGGACATCCGCATTGCGCGTGCCGCCTTCGTGGTGGCGCTGCAGTTCCTGATCGAGAACGGGCACGACCGCCTGTCGCCCTGCGAGGTCGTGTCCGACGACGATCTGCGGCGCACCGGCCTGCTGTGCCGTGCGACGCGCGACGCCAACGGTGGCGTGCGCTGCATCGACTACATACTGCCCATCCTGGCGCGGCAGCGCATCGTCGCGACCGAACTCACAGTCTGCCGCATCGCCTGGCTCACCCACGCCTTCCTGCACGCGCGCGGCGGCAGGCTCTGCTGAGCGCCTCGCTCAGCCCAGTGTGCCGACGACGCTGACGTCGCGCTGTTCCGGCACTTCGTTGTACGACAGTACCTGCAGTCCCGGCGCGAACAGCCTCGCGTAGCGCGCGAGCAGCGGACGGATCTGCGGCATCACCAGCAGCATCGGCGTGCCGCCCTGCTGTTTCATCTGGTCGCGCGCCAGCGGCATGTGGGTCTGCAGCTGCGCCAGCAGGTTGGGGTCGATCGGATAGTTGTCCAGCGCCGCCTTGCCGCTCTGACGCGCCTGATTCAGCGAACCCAGCAGCATGTTCTCCAGTTCGCTGCCCAGATTGAACACCTTCATCTCGTTCAGCGGTCCGACCAGCGTACCGACAATCTGGCGACGCAGCGCGCAGCGCACCTCGGCCGCCAGCAGGATGGGGTCCTTCGTCACTTCGGCGTTCTCGACCAGCGTGGTGGCGATAGGCACGATGTCCTTCAGCGACACGTTCTCGGCCAGCAGCACACGGAACACGCGCAGCAGCTGGGTGTGCGTCATCGCCTTGTCCAGTGCCGCCGACAGCTTGGGCGTCAGCGCGCTGAGGCGTTCCAGCAGCGCCGGCACGTCCTCGTGACCGAACAATTCCGCCAGATGCTCGCGCGCCAGCTTGGACAGGTGGGTGGTAATGACCGACGCGCACTCGACCACCTGATAGCCGAGGCCGAGCGCGTGCGCCTTGTCCTCCGGCGCGATCCACGTAACCGGCATGCCGTAGGCCGGCTCTATGCCCGGAATGCCGTCCAGCGTGCCGTAGGTTTTCGGCGACGGAATGGCCATCAGCCGGTCGGCGAACACTTCCGCCTGGGCGATCACCGCGCCGCTGAGCAGCACCGAGTACTGCGAAGGCTTCAGCGAAAGATCGTCGCGCACGCCGATCGGCGGCAGCAGGAAGCCCATGGTTTCGCTCAGGCTCTGGCGCACGCCCTTGATGCGCCGTGTCAGCGGCGCGCCCTGCGCTGCGTCGATCAAGCCGACCAGCTTGTAGCCAAGCATGATGGTGACCGGCTCGACCACCGGCAGATCGCTCCAGTCGAGTTCGGGTGCGCGGCTGTTGATCAGTGCGCTCTCGACCTCACCCAGATCGCTCTGCGCCGGTCGCTCGGCCATACCCGACAGGCGCCAGCCGACGAAGCCGAGCACGCTGGCGAACAGCGCGAACATCAGCGTCGGCATGCCCGGAATGGCGGCCAGCACCGCCATCATCGCCGCCGCGCCGTACATGACCGTCGGCGAGGTCAGCAGCTGGGCACTGATCTGCTGTTCGAAGTCGCCGGAATCGCTGATGCGGGTGACGATGATGGCGGCCGCCGCCGACAGCAGCAGCGCCGGGATCTGCGCCACCAGACCGTCACCGATGGTGAGAAGCGCGTACTGGCGGAAGGCGTCGCCAAGGCTCAGGTCGTACATCAGCGCGCCGATGATGACGCCGCCCACCATATTGATCAGCAGGATGAGGATGCTGGCGACGGCGTCGCCGCGCACGAACTTCGACGCGCCGTCCATGGCGCCGTAGAAGTCGGCCTCCATCGCTACGTCGCGACGGCGTGCCTGGGCCTTCTCCTGGTTGATCAGGCCGGCGTTCAGATCGGCGTCGATGGCCATCTGCTTGCCCGGCAGCGCATCCAGCGTGAAGCGGGCCGACACCTCGGAAATGCGCTCCGCACCCTTGGTCACGACGACGAAGTTGATGATCATCAGGATGACGAACACCACCAGACCGACCACGAAGTTGCCGCCGATCACCACGTTGCCGAAGGACTCGATCACCTGGCCGGCGGCGTGCGTGCCTTCGTGGCCGTGCAGCAGCACCACCCGCGTGGACGCGACGTTCAGCGTCAGCCGCATCAGCGTGGTGGCGAGGATAATGGTCGGAAAGACCGAGAAATCGAGCGGCCGTCTGGCCGACACGCTGACCAGGATGACGATCAGCGCCAGCACGATGTTGAACGTGAACAGCACGTCGAGCAGCACCGGCGGCAGCGGCAGTATCACCATCGCCAGTATCAGCAGCAGGAACACCGGTGTGGCGACGCGGTGCCGGCGCATTTCGTCGACCAGGCGGTTCAGGAAGTTCATGCGGGCATCACCTCGCTCAGATGTTTCGGAATGACCAGGTCGGTCGGCAGGCGCGGCTCGCCCCGACGCTGCCCGCGGCGGAAGGCCTTGAGCTGCAGCACGTAGGTGAGCACCTGCGCCACCGCGCGATACAGCGGCAGCGGAATCTGCTGGTTGACCTGGCTGGTGTTGTAGATCGCGCGTGCAAGCGGCGGCAGTTCGACCGTCTCGACGCTGTGTTCGGCGGCGATGGCGCGGATGTAGAGCGCCATTTCGTCCACGCCCTTGGCGATGACGAAAGGTGCCTGCGCACGGCGCTCGTCATACTTCAGCGCGACCGCGTAGTGCTCCGGATTGACGATGACGACGTCGGCCCCCGGCACCGCCTTGCGCACGCCGCGCCGCGCCATCTGGCGCTGCAGCTGCCTGATGCGCTGTTTCACCTCGGGCCGCCCTTCGCTCGACTTGTGCTCCTCCTTCACCTCCTGCTTGGTCATGCGCAGATTGCGCAGGAAGAAGAAGGCCTGGGCCGGCACGTCGACCAGCGCGAACACGACGAACACGGCGCACAGCGCCATGATGCTGTCCAGCATCAGGCCGGCGCCGGCAACCAGCGCGCGGTCCAGTGGCAGCGACTGCAGCATCAGGAAATCGCTGACGCCGCGGCTGCAGACGTACCACAGCACGCAGCACAGCGCGGTCGCCTTCAGCATCGAGGTCGCCACCTCGAACAGGTGCTTGGGCGACACCAGGCGACCCAGATTCTTGATCGGGCTCAGGCGTTCCAGCTTGGGCTGCCAGTGCTCGACGTTGAGCACCCAGCCACCGGGCAGCATCGACGCGACCAGGATGGCCAGCGGTACCGCGCACAGCGGCAGCAGCATCTGCAGCAGCAGCGTCGAGGCGGCGGCGAAGCGCGCCGACCATGCGTTGTCCAGCGCGCCGTCGCCGTCCAGCGGCACGAAGCCGAGCGCAAACAGCGCGCGGAAGTCGTCGAGCAGCGACGGCATCATCAGCACGATGAGCTTGAGGCTCACCAGGATGCCAACCGCCGTCGCCAGATCGCGCGAGCGGACGACCTGCCCCTTCTCGCGCGTCTTCCTGAGCTTCTGCTGCGAGGGCTTTTCGGACTTGTCGCCACTGCCGGATTCGTCAGCCATGCGACGCCGCCCTCATCTGCTGCTGCAGCATGTCGAGTACCTGCCCGCACATGCGCAGATAGTGCTGCGGCACCACGCGCGCGACATGGCCCAGCATGAACAGCCCGAATACGGTCACCAGCGAGAAGCCGAGCGAGAACAGGTTCAGCGACGGCGCCACGCGGTTCAGGAAGCCGAAGCCGATCTGCACCACCATGGTCGCGAACACCATGGGCACCGCGAGCAGCAGCGCCGCCGAGAACACCCAGGCCACGTTGAGCGCGATCGCCTGCAGTGTGGACAGCGGAATGCCGCCGCCCACAGGCCAGGCACCGAAGCTGGCGCCGATGACGCCGGCCAGCAGCAGGTGGCCGTCGACGGCGAAGAACACCAGCGCGCACATGGTCGCCAGCAGGCTCGATACGACGTCGGACGAAGCGCCGTTGAGCGGATCGTTCATCAGCGCCATCGACAGGCCGATCTGCGACGACACCAGGAAACCGAGCACCATGATGACGGCCATCGCGAGGTGGAAAGCCAGCCCCATCACGAAGCCGATCAGCACCTCCTGCACCGTGGTGATGACGCCGTTCAGCGAGAACGGGTCGATCTGCGCGCCGTCCTGCACCAGCGGCAGCATGACCACCGCCAGCACCAGCGACAGCAGGATGCGCACCGGCATCGGCAGCGTGGTCTCGCCGATCAGCGGCGCCGCGCTGAACATCGCGAGGATGCGGCAGAACGGCCACCACAGCGAGTGCAGCAGCGGCAGCATCTGATTGAACAGCGGCTCCACCTGGTCTCCGCCTGTTCAGCCGACCAGCGCCGATGCCCGCTGGAACACCGACACGCAGAAGTCCATCAGGTAGCCGGTCATCCAGCGTCCGGCGAAGATGATGGCAAGCAGCGTGACCAGCAGTCGGGGCAGGAAGCTCAGCGTCTGTTCGTTGATCTGCGTTGCTGCCTGGAACAGCGCGACGATGAGGCCCATCACGAGGCCGGGACCGACCAGCAGCAGCACCAGCACCATGGTGATGTGCAGGCTCTCGCTGACCAGATCGACGGCGATGTCTGGCGTCAGCATCGCGTCAGACCTGGATGCTGGTGACCAGCGTGTTGACGGTGAGCGTCCAGCCGTCGACCAGCACGAACAGCAGCAGCTTCAGTGGCAGCGAAATCACCAGCGGCGACAGCATCATCATGCCCATGGCCATCAGCACCGAGGACACGACGAGGTCTATCACCAGGAAGGGAATGAACAGCATGCAGCCGATCTGGAAGGCGGTCTTCAGCTCGCTCAGCACGAAGGCGGCCAGACGCACCAGGAAGGGGTGGTCCATCGGCTGCGCGACCGGCCCGGAGCCGGACAGGCGGGCGATCTGTTCGAGTGCGGCCTTTCCGGTCTGCGCCATCATGAAACGCGACACCGGCGCCTCGGCGATCTTCAGCGCCTGTTCGAGACTGATGCTGTCGCGGTCGTAGGGCACGAAGGCCTCGGCCCATATCTGTTCGCCGATCGGGCGCATCACCAGCAGCGTCAGGATGAGCGCGATGCCGGTGACGATGCGGTTGGGCAGGCCCTGCTGCAGTCCCAGCGCCTGGCGAAGCAGCGACAGCACGATGACGAAGCGGGTGAAGCTGGTCATCATCATCACCATGACGGGCAGCAACCCGAGCATGGTCATGATGATGAGTATCTGCGTCTTCACCGAAAACTCGGTGGTGGCGCCGCGGGTGGTCGATTCGAGCAGCGGTATCTCGGCCGCGCCGGCCGACGCACAGACGACGACCGCGGCCACGGCCGGCAGCAGCCTGCCGGCGCGGCGCGCCCACGGCCCTCCGCAGGACGATCGGTAGGTCATTGCGCCAGGCTGTCCAGATCGAGACCGTCGAGGTCGACCACGCGCAGGCCGTGGTTGTCGCCGACCAGCACCACCTCGGCGTGACCGATGGGCGTGCCATTGACCTTGATCACCAGCGGCTGGCCGGCCAGCGAGTCCAGTTCGAGCACGCTCGACGGTTCGATGTCCATCAGGTCCTGCAGCGATACGCGCGCGGAACCGACTTCCAGCGTCAGCGTGACCGGTATGCGCCGCATCATCTGCGGAATGTTCCGTCGCGGCGCAGCCGGTGCGACCGGCGCTTCGTTGCCGAGCAGAGCAAGGTCGTCGCCTGCCTCGTCCAGTCCGTCCAGCAGTGCGTCGATTCCGGAAGTGTTGTCCATGGCATCAGTCCATATCGTTGAATGAGGTGAGGCAGAGCTTGCCCTTGTGCTCGGCGACAGCTGCCGTAAAGAGGCGCGAGTCGTCGACCAGTACGTCGGCTTCGCCGACGAAGACCGGAATGACGTCGCCCACACGCAGGTCGAACAGTTCGCCGAGCTGGATTTCCTTGCTCAGCAGGCGACCGGTGAGCGTCATCTGGAGACGGTTGGCGAAGGGCGTGTCGGCGCGCATCGCGTCCTTCCTGTCGGCAGGCGGCGCGAGACCGCGCAGCAAGCTGTCCATGCAGGCGTCGTCGAGCACGAACCACATGTGGCAGTCCTCGCCGAGCAAGGGATCGGCAACCGTGCAGGTCAAGGTCCATGCGCCCGGTGCGGGCGGTGCGGCGGGCGTCACGACGAATGCCGGCGGCGCGATGACATCGAGCGCTCGTTCCGGATCGCCGGCCGCGATGCGCGCAGCCACCACGGCGATCAGTTCCTCGCCAAGGCCAGCGGCGACGCGTTCCTCGGTCGCCGTCTCGCGACCCGCGACCTCGGGGATTGCGGGCGCCGACGCGCCATCGCGTCCGAACAGACCGAAGCGATAGCCCAGCAAGGTCAGCACCAGCGGTCGCTCGGCGGCGAAAAGGATGCGTCCGGCCGGGCCTGCATAGGCGGCCCAGCGGATCGGCTTTCCGGGCTGTGCGGCCTGATCGAAGCTCAGCGCACGCAGATCGAAGCCGGCGCGGTAGCGACGGTTGATGCCGCTACGGAGCGCTTCGGCCAGATCCTTGGTCAGCCGGTCGGCGAAGGCATCCAGTCGATGCACCGGCCGGCCGAGTGTGCTCACGTCCAGCACCCTGGAAACCGCCGGATCGCCCATCCTGGAATTCGAATTCATGACAGTTTTGTGTGAGTTGTATTGCGAAAGTCCGGCCCGACAAGGCTGTCAGCGTCCACCTGCTGCGAAGGATTACGAACCCTGAGGACAAAACTTTAGGCGTACGGTTAATTAACTTTATCCGTACAGTTGAACAGACGCAGATGCGGGAGGAAATCCCGGAGACGGGGGGGTGCAGCGGCGGGAACGGAGGACAGCTGAGGCGGGACTGCCGGCGCCCTGATGGCGCCGGCAGCGAGTGTGGAGGGGGGACTTGCTCAGTGGTGATCGTGCGAAGCGGCGACGCCGAGCGGACGCACCGGGGCGCTGATTTCCACGGTCTCACGCTGACCGTCGGCCGTTTCGACGGTCAGGCTCAGCGGCACGGTCTGCCCGTCCACCAGCGGCGCACGCAGGTCCATCAGCATCAGGTGGAAACCGCCCGGCTTGAGTTCGACCGCTTTACCGGCCGGCAGATCGATCGCAGGAATGGCGCGCATGCGCATGACGTTGTTGTTCATCGACATTTCGTGGATTTCGGCTACACCAGCCACCGGCGAGCGGACACCGACGAGGCGCGCCGCTTTCGGCGCGGTGATGTGCATGAAGGCACCGGTGGCCTTCTGTTCGGCCACGGTCGCTCGTACCCACGCGTCCTTGACGGTGACGCCGGCCAGGGCGGCACTGCAGGCGATGGAAAGCAGGGAGGCGGTCAGGATGGATTTCATTTCTGTACTCCGGAAAAGGCGGAACGACGACGCGAGAGGCACCGGAATGACCGGCTGACGCGTCACGAGGATTCGATGTGCGGATCAGGCCCGCTGGGCCAGGCAGCCGGGCGGCGCCCTCGCCTCCGGCCGCATGCCGCAGGCATCGCTGCGGCGCTCCTTCGCCGGAGGCGGATTCGCCTGCCCATCCGCGAACGCCACAGTCGGCGTCGCAAAGCGGATGGCCGGCAGGGCATCGCCAAGCGGGCAGCACCAATGGCAATGCGCGCCGGCGTGCTGGAGCGGCGCCGGCACTCCGTCGTCGCCAGGGCGGGCAACGCCGCAGACATCGGCGGCCAGCGCCATACCTGCGCTGCGCGCAAGCAGCTGCGCCAGCACCGGCGCCGCCGGCAGCGCAAGCAATGCCGCCAGCAACAGGCGCGCAACGAGCCGGACGTGCGGAGCTGCACTCACTCGTAGCGCACCTCGGTCACCTCGATCTCGCGCAGTCCGGCCGGGCTCTGGAAGCGCACGGTGTCGCCCTCGCGCGCCTTGAGCAGCGCGCGGGCGAGCGGCGATATCCATGAAATGCGACCGTCGGATGCGTTGGCTTCGTCGACGCCGACGATCTGCACGGTGTGCGGGCCGTCCTCGTCCTCGTAATCGACGGTGGCGCCGAAGAACACCTGTTCCGGGTTCTGCTGTTCCCTGGGGTCGACCACGGTGGCCGATTCGAGCCGCTTGATCAGGAAACGGATGCGGCGATCGATCTCGCGCAGGCGCTTCTTGCCGTAGATGTAGTCGCCGTTCTCGGAGCGGTCGCCGTTAGAGGCGGCCCAGGCGACAGTTTCGACGATGCGTGGGCGTTCGCTGCGCACCAGTTCGTCGAGTTCGGCCCGCAGACGGCCGTAGCCGGCGAGCGTCATGTAGTTCTTGCTGCCCGGTGGCAGCGCACTGACCGATTCGGGATCGTCCTCTTCGGTGTCGGTTTCCTTGGTGAAGGCCTTGCTCATCGGAATGCGGATGCTGCGTGCAGGTTCTGCGGACACGCATCTTACCGAAGCGGCCGCCTGCGGCGAAACACCGCGGGCGACCGGTGGTTGCGTCAGTGGTAGATCGCCGGCTGCGTCAGCAGCGCCTCCCACGGCCCCATGAAGGCATCGAACTCTTCCGGCCCGACCTCTTCGTCGTGATCGACCAGTTCCTTCAGTTCCTCACGGAAACGGCGTGCTGCGTCGTCGCGGATCAGGGCGCCACGACCGAGGCGCTTGTCGATCACCTCGACGGCTTCCAGACCTGCGTACTCGACCACATAGACCAGCGGATTGTTGAACATGATGTGCATGATGGTTCTCCTTGGCTGGTGCGGCTGTACAACACGCAACGGCAGAATGCCCGCCGCAGCTTCCTGCACCGCGTCCCTGCAGTGCAGATGGGGCACACCCGCCGTCTTTCAAGTGAACTAACGGCCGGGTACTGCTTTGCTGAAGGGCGCTTGCGCCCCCGCTGTGTGACACCTAACATCCGGGCCTGTCCCCGAAACGGAGTAGGCGCCGCCGCCCGGCAGTGCGCCAGGCATGGAAGAACAGGAACTGCGCGCCACGCTGGACGCGCTTCGCGCCGAACACCGTGACCTCGATCAGGCCATCGCCGACCTGCATGACGTGCAGTCGCGCGACGAACTGCTGCTGCGACGGCTGAAGAAACGAAAACTATTGTTGCGCGATCGCATCGCCACGATAGAGCGTCTGCTCGATCCCGACGACATCGCCTGACCGCAGCCGCACGCCTTGACGATCCTTCCGCAACTGTCCTGATCTGATGACTGCGCTTCAGTCGCGCAGTTCCACCCGCAGGGGCTGATGATCCGAGGCGTCCGTGCAGGCGTTCACATCGATGCCGATCACGCGCGGCAGCAATGCCGGCGTCGCCAGAGCGAAATCGCAGCAGTAAGGATGATCGGGCCAGTCGGCACCGTGCAGGCCGACGGTGTGCGCATGCGGCCGGTTGCCATGGCAGTGCGTCCACAGATCGATCCAGTCGGCACCCGCTTCGTCGGCCGGCGCAGTAAGCCGCGCGTGTTCCGCACTGTGCGGCTCGCAGTTGAAATCACCGCACAGCAGCGCCGCCGCGGGCCGCGGCGGCGGCAGGAAAGCCGGGTTCGTGTCCTTGCTCCGCGGTGGCGCGCGCAGGTGGGCCAGCGCCTCGGCGGACAGTGCACGCAGGGCCTCCACCTGCGCCATGCGCTGGATTGCCGAGTAGTACTCGAGATGCGTGTTCAGCACGCGCAGCGGTCCGTTCGGGGTCGCGACGGCCACTTCCGCCACCGCGCGCTGCATGCCGGGTACGCTGTCGTCGGCCGGCCACGGCAGCAGACGGCGCCAGACAGCGAGCACCGGCAGGCGCGACAGCGTCAGGTTGCCGAACTGCAGGCGCCGGCCATCGTCGCCGAGGCGGTCGCTGCCCGGCGCAAAGACCGCGGTAAAGTCCGGAAACAGCGCGCGGAACTGCTTCACCTGGTCCTCGCCCTGCATTCCGGGCAAGGTGTCGAAACCGACCGCCACCTCCTGCAGGCAGATCACGTCGGCGTCGCCCCAGGCACGCACGATGTCGGCGATACGCCCGGTGCTGACGCGGCCGTCGCAGCCGCGCGCCCACTGGATGTTCCAGCTGACCAGCTTCATGTTCGCTCCACTGCGGAACACCGGCGCCGCAGGCCGGTCGATTCCGCATCTGATGACGGGATGACCACCATGATACGAAGCCTCCTGCTCGCCGGCGCGCTTTCGCTCGGCTCCGCCCTCGCCCACGCCGAAACCGCGCTGGAAAAGCTGCGCGTGCCGCCCGGATTCACGATAGAGCTGTGGGCACAGGTCGACAATCCGCGTGCGATGACGCTGGGCGCGCCCGGCCGGCTGTACGTCGGCTCGCGCGCCGGCCATGTCAGCGCCATCGCTTTCGACCCGGCGACGATGAAGGCCGGCAAGGCGGTCAGGATTGCCAGCCAGCTGAACATGCCGGTCGGCGTCGCCTGGCACAAGGGCGACCTGTACGTATCCTCGCTGGACCGCATCGTCAAACTGCCGGCCATCGACGACAAGCTGGCCGCGCCGCCCAAGCCGGTGCTGGTCAGCGACCGCTTCCCGAAGGAAAGCGCGCACGGCTGGAAGTTCATCGCCTTCGGTCCGGACGGCAAGCTCTACGTGCCGGTCGGCGCACCGTGCAACATCTGCGACCGCGACAAGGACGGCTTTGCCAACATCATGCGCATGAATGCGGATGGCAGCGGACTGGAAATCTACGCGCGCGGCGTGCGCAACACCGTAGGTTTCGACTGGCATCCGAAGACCGGCGAGCTGTGGTTCACCGACAACGGCCGCGACTGGATGGGCGACGACACGCCGCCCTGCGAGCTGAACCGCGTCAGCAAGGCCGGCCAGCACTTCGGTTACCCCTACTGTCACGGCGGCAACATCGCCGATCCGGAATTCGGCAAGGGCCGGTCCTGCGCCGACTACACGCCGCCGGTGCTGCGGCTCGGCGCCCACGTGGCGCCGCTGGGCATGCGCTTCTACACCGGATCGCAGTTCCCGGACGAGTATCGCGGCGCGGTGTTCATCGCCGAACACGGTTCGTGGAACCGCAGCGTGCGCGACGGCTACCGCGTCATGGTGGCGCGGCTCGACGGCGATACGGTCACCAGCTACACCCCCTTCGTCGAAGGCTTCCTCGGCCGCAACGACGCGGTGTCCGGCCGGCCGGCCGACGTGCTGGTACTGCCCGACGGTTCCCTGCTGGTGTCCGACGACGCCGCGGACGCGATCTACCGCGTGCGCTGGAACGGCACCCGGCACGCCATGCACTGACGCGGTCTCCGCCCGCCATTCACGCTTTCCTTGACCGGCGCGATTGACAGCACGCGCCGGTCGGCGTTGACTGGCATGACAAACGGGGAGACTGATCATGAACACCGACACCACACTCGAAGACAGCCGCATCGAGAGCTTTTCGGTGATGCCGGCACCGGGCGACATCAAGAGCGAAGCGCCGCTCAGCGAAGCGGCGAAAGCGGCCGTGCGGGCCGGCCGCGAGGCGGTGCGCGCCATCCTGGAGCGGACCGATCCGCGCCTGTTCGTCGTTGTCGGCCCCTGCTCGATGCACGACCCGCAGGCCTGCATGGACTACGCACGCCGGCTGCGCGCCCTGTCGGACGAGCTGTCGCCCGCGCTGCTGCTGGTGATGCGCGTGTATTTCGAGAAGCCGCGCACCGCGGTCGGCTGGAAGGGCTATATCAATGACCCTTTCATGGACGACAGCTTCCAGATCGAGGAAGGCATGCGCCTGGCGCGCCGCTTCCTGCTCGACGTGGCCGAACTGGGCCTGCCGGCGGCGACCGAGGCGCTGGACCCGATCTCGCCGCAGTATCTGGGCGATCTGATCTCATGGACGGCGATCGGCGCGCGCACCTCGGAATCGCAGACGCACCGCGAAATGTCCAGCGGGCTGTCGACGCCGGTGGGCTTCAAGAACGCCACCGACGGCGACCTCGACGCGGCGATCAACGGCATCATTTCCGCCTCGCGCCCGCACAGCTTCCTCGGCATCAACCGCTATGGCCGCTCCAGCATCATCCGCACGCGCGGCAATCCGCACGGTCATCTGGTACTGCGCGGTGGAGCCGGTCGGCCGAACTACGATTCGGTCAGCATCGCGCTGGCCGAACAGGCGCTGATCAAGGCCGGTCTGCCGCCCAATATCGTGGTCGATTGTTCGCACGCCAACTCGTTCAAGAAGCCGGAAATGCAGCCGCTGGTGCTGGCCGACGTGGCGGGACAGATCCGCGACGGCAACCGCTCCATCGTCGGCGTCATGATCGAAAGCCACCTCGAAGCGGGCAACCAGCCGATTCCGAAGGACCTGTCGCAACTGCGCTACGGCTGTTCGGTCACCGATGGCTGTGTGGACTGGGCGACCACCGAGCGCATGCTGCGCGATCTGGCCGCCACCGCCGGTCCGGCGCTGAAGCGCCGGATGGCTGCCGGCTGAGGCCTGCTCAGGCGGTGTGCCGCAGCGCGCTCTTCAGCAGTGCGCGTATGGTGGCCGGCTCGAAGGGCTTGTCGCAGATGCCCGACACGCCCGCCTGCTCGACCGCTGCCAGGCGCCCCATGTCGGATTCGCTGGTCACCATCAGGATGGGCACCGAGGCCTGCCAGCTCTGCTGGCGCACGTATTCGACCAGCGCCTGTCCGTCCATCTCCGGCATGTTGTAGTCGGTCACGACGAGGTCGAACAGGGTCTGGTCCAGCAGCTTCACGGCTTCGCTGCCATCGCTGGCCTCGACGATGTCGCTGAGCCCCATGTTCTCCAGCACGCGGCGCATGAAGCGGCGCGCATTGCCGCTGTCATCGACCAGCAGTACGCGCAGCGCGTCGTAGTCGATGTCTTCGTCCGGCGACGTGTCGTCGGCGAGGAAGTCCAGGGTTGCCGACAGCACCCGCTGCAGCTGCGCGCTGGTGAAGGGCTTGGGCAGGATGCCGCAGACGCCGGACTGGCGCACCGCATCGAGCGCCTGCGGCCGGGTTTCGCTGGACACCAGTACGAAGGCCACCTGCTGCAGTTCGGGCGTATTGCGCATCGCCTGGACCAGTTCGGTGCCGTCACCGTCCGGCAGGTAGAGCGCACTGATCACCAGATCCGGCACCTTGGCGGACATCGCCGCCAGCGCAGACTGCACGCCATCGGCCTCGCGGATCTTCATGATGCCGACCGCCGCCGCGCGCTCGCGGATGATGCGGGTCTGCGTCGAGGAGGGTTCGACCAGCAGCACGTCGAGATTGAACAGGTCAGGCGTCATGGGCGGGGCCCGCAGGATTCGATCCTGTTCTTGACGGCACCATCGCGCTGCAACATGAGCGGCGCTTCGTGACGCACGTCTCCCGCCGATGCGCTTCGCCACGGCATTTCGCCGCGAGACGCCCGTCCGGCCGCCGCCGTGGCGCCGGAATCGCGGTGCGACAGGCAAAAAAAACGGCCCGCGGTTGCGGGCCGTTTTCACTGCGTGCTGCGGCAACGGTCAGACCGTCACTTCCTTCGCGGTCTCTGCGTACTCTTCGATCTGGTCGAAGTTCATGTACTTGTAGACCTTGTCGGCGTCCTTGGTGACGACGCCGATTTCCGCCAGGTACTCCTCGCGGGTCGGGATGCGGCCCAGCTTCGAGCAGATCGCCGACAGTTCGGCCGAGCCGAGGAACACATTGGTGTTCTTGCCCAGACGGTTCGGGAAGTTGCGGGTCGAGGTCGACATCGCGGTACTGCCTTCCTTGATCTGCGCCTGGTTGCCCATGCACAGCGAGCAGCCCGGCATTTCCATGCGCGCACCGGCGCCGCCCAGGGTGGCGTAATAACCTTCCTTGGTCAGTTCGGAGGCGTCCATCTTGGTCGGCGGGGCGATCCACAGGCGCACCGGAATGTCCTTCTTGCCTTCCAGCAGCTTGCCGGCGGCACGGAAGTGGCCGATGTTGGTCATGCAGGAGCCGATGAACACTTCGTCGATCTTCGTGCCGGCAACCTCGGACATGAACTTGGCGTCGTCCGGATCGTTCGGGCAGCAGACGATGGGTTCCTTGATGTCGTTCAGGTCAATCTCGATCACGGCCGCGTATTCGGCGTCCTTGTCGGCTTCCAGCAGCTGCGGATCGGCCAGCCAGGCTTCGACCGACTTGATGCGGCGCTCCAGCGTGCGGGCGTCCTGGTAGCCGTTGGCGATCATGTTCTTCATCAGAACGATGTTCGAACGCAGGTATTCCTGCACCGGCTCCTTGTTCAGCTTGATCGTGCAGCCGGCGGCCGAACGCTCGGCCGAGGCGTCCGACAGTTCGAAGGCCTGTTCGACCTTCAGGTCCGGCAGACCTTCGATTTCGAGGATGCGGCCGGAGAACACGTTCTTCTTGCCCTGCTTGGCCACGGTCAGCAGACCGGCCTTGATCGCGTACAGCGGAATCGCATGCACCAGATCGCGCAGCGTGACGCCCGGCTGCATCGTGCCCTTGAAGCGCACCAGCACCGATTCCGGCATGTCCAGCGGCATCACGCCGGTGGCCGCACCGAAGGCGACCAGGCCGGAACCGGCCGGGAAGGAAATGCCGATCGGGAAACGGGTGTGCGAGTCACCACCGGTGCCGACGGTATCCGGCAGCAGCAGGCGGTTCAGCCAGGAGTGGATCACGCCGTCACCCGGACGCAGCGCAACGCCACCGCGGTTCGAGATGAAGGCCGGCAGTTCGCGGTGCATCTTCACGTCCACCGGCTTCGGATAGGCGGCGGTGTGGCAGAAGGACTGCATGACGAGGTCGGCCGAGAAGCCGAGGCAGGCCAGGTCCTTCAGCTCGTCGCGGGTCATCGGGCCGGTGGTGTCCTGCGAGCCGACCGTGGTCATCTTCGGTTCGCAGTAGGTGCCCGGACGGATGCCCTTGCCTTCCGGCAGGCCACAGGCGCGGCCGACCATCTTCTGCGCCAGCGTGTAGCCCTTGCCGGTGTCGACCGGCGCCTTCGGCAGGCGGAACAGTGTCGATGCGCCCAGACCAAGGAAGTCACGCGCCTTGGCGGTCAGCGAACGGCCGATGATCAGGTTGATGCGGCCACCGGCGCGCACTTCGTCCAGCAGCACTTCGCTCTTCAGCGCGAACTCGGCGACGGTTTCGCCGTTCTTCGTGATCTTGCCGTCGTACGGCAGCACGTCGATCACGTCGCCCATTTCCAGCTTCGACACGTCGACTTCGATCGGCAGCGAGCCGGAGTCTTCCTGCGTATTGAAGAAGATGGGGGCGATCTTGCCGCCCAGCGTGACGCCGCCGAAGCGCTTGTTCGGTACGAAGGGGATGTCCTGGCCGGTGGCCCAGATGACCGAGTTGGTCGCCGACTTGC